>Ga0126342_10000288_pt1 | contig 48674 bp, 58 predicted proteins | sample Cyp1metagenome_FD_92528 | JGI IMG/M metagenome (GOLD analysis project Ga0126342, IMG submission 92528) | Coral microbial communities from Lord Howe Island, Old Settlement Bay, Australia - Cyphastrea 1 metagenome | ecosystem: Host-associated > Invertebrates > Cnidaria > Coral ...
CAATTGTTGATGTTGGGGCGCTTCATGTTTGAGCCATGCCATATGGATGAGGTGGAGTTTCACGCGCCCCCGCGCGAGTCAAAAAGCAAGCGCTGGCTTTCGTTCCACCCCTTCTCAGGTTTGGCATTCTGAAATGCGCACATCTGTACACTTTTGTCTCACTCTGAAAGTTGAGAACTAAGCATCTACAATTTTATCTACATTATCTAGCTTCCCATGCTTCGCCCCTGACCCCAGAGATGAAAGCGAAAGCAATCGTTGAACGATTCACTGTGACAGGCCGGATCCGTGAAGTTGAAGGTGGCAGTGAGAGACCAGAAGCCTTCAAGTACCAGTGAATGGCACGCCGCGAGGGTGACCAGTTCTTGCTCTTGTCATCTTTTTGTCCATTGTTCATTGTTTTTTGCCGTGAACAATGAACAATCATGATAATCATGATAATCATGGTACATGAGGTCGCAGCCTTGACATTGATGTGGATGCAATTGGCCACCCCACCAGCGTGACGCCTTGTGCAATGCCTCGTGCTATCGACGCTGGTGCATGTACAGTAGTCATGAGACAAAATCGGCTTTCGCCAAAATGGGGGAGCCCAAAATCATCCCACATTAGTCTTTCTGAACAGGGACTTTGGGGTACCCCAATTTTGAGAATAATCCAAATGGGCGTTTTCTATGTTTTCTATCGCATGGGTGCCGCACCATCCCAAACATACAGTGTCTCCCCCAGGCAGCTGTTCCTTCTGGTCCTTCACGGCAGGTCAGACGAGAGGACAGGATTGTAATGGCAAGGAAATATATACTGTACCTTCGGGTTCCAGTTGGCTTCTTGATTGTTTCAGAAACATTCAACAGATCCAGATCTTACACAGTCACCTTTCTGGAAAAGTGTTTCTTCCAACCTTTGAGGTACCAGGTAAAGGCTTAAGGCACTCAGATCACTCAGAATCGTCCCCTGTGGCAAAGCTTGATCGGTGTGCCAGGGGGACTTCTCCATGCCTCCAGACACTGGTTTGAGGTTGGGAGCTGGTGGGGGATTGGAAGACTGTTGGAAGCAATGGGGTCATCAAGTTGGAACCAACGAGTGCCCGACTCAGCAGTGAAGTTTGAAGCCCGATACCCGAAGACATGCCAGCACTTCAAATTGCAAACACTCTTGTGTGTGCGACTGACACCAATGAAATCTGATCCATGACTGAAGAGATGGGTACTGGAAAGATATTGATGTTCATTGAGGGTTTTGTGTGACTGCTCCGGCTCAAATCAATTCCTGGAGACCCTTGCTTGTAAATGGGAGTAGCACATGCATGTTGAGCATAGAAAAGGCACACCCTTTGTATACAGCACTTGTTGCGTATATTTACCCTCGGAGTAAAGGCAAGGATCAGCTTACAGAAGATTTCACAGGCACCTGCAGAATTCACAAAGGATCCAGGTTTTCACAAAGGAAATCTACTACAGATCCTGGTTTGACCTAGACCTCGTCGATCAAATTGTACCCCAAAAATCCCCAAAAGACTTAAGCTGTGACTGCCATTGCTGGGTTGTTGCCTTTGCGAAGATGAAGGACAGGCAAGATTGTGCGAAATTTCGGTAAGGGCAGAATGGGGTATGTTGTGGAATCTTAATCCGAAGCTACCTTTGAATGAGCTCAAGCACAGCATGGAAGACTTATGTGTCAGGAGTTTATCTATGTATGGTGGCCCTATCTTTTTGCAGTGGCCACAATTGTCGGAGCCTTGGCCCACTGTGACTCCGCAGATGCACCACTTTTCACATGCACTCGATGATTGCATAGTGTGTCTTATAGAGTTACACCTTGTGCCATGTGCCAAGATATTTGCGATCAACGTTGCTAGTAAACGTTGCTATCCAATTCAACTATAAGTAGTGGTGCTGGGAGATGGGTCAGATGTCCTTGGAGTGAAGCTGAGATGTTGCAAGCCGTGGTGGATCCTGCTGAGTGCATCTGGCTGGGAAGCTTGGTCTTGGGGGGCTCAGATCGTCCATCGGCAAACATATTCACCATACTTTGGATCCACATATTGCGGTGAGCAAAGAAGATAGATTTGGAAGAAGGTTGAACGTGTGAAGGTTTTGTTTTTGAAATCGAGTTTTTTTGTTGGATTCAGTAGCCTCCAGTACATGTTATTACGGACCTGACGTTTATGCTCCACCATCAGGGTCTTTGAACCTCAGACGATGCTCCCAGGCCGCCCAAATTGGAGCTTTCCGGTCAGCAAGCAGCGTGGACTCTCAGGGTCTGCGGCAAACCCAGAGTTGAGGACTTGAGACGCAAGACGCCCTGTGACTGGTACGTATTACTCATATGTCTATTAGGAGAAAGCTTGCCATCTACCTCTTAACTTTCTGACAGCAAGTGTCAAACTTTCAAACTGTCACAGTTGTTGTGGCAATTGCTGCATTCATGGGACTTATGCTCAACATCCCAGTAAGTCGCATCTTGTTGAGTGTGTCGAGCATGGTAACATATAGTAGCTGGGTGGAGTAATTTTGAGTTGGGACACTTTGGCATCCATCATCCATTCCAGGATTGATCTGCCTTTGACCTCATGAGAAAAGCCTCTGAAAATCGCATGTATCGCAAGCGGTTTTCAGAGGCGCTTTTGGCAAAGACTCCGGTGTGGCTCTGCACCGCGGGACCCACTCTGATCGGACCGCTCCTTGGCGAACATGGTACAGACAGATGCTGCGGCCAAGACTCTCATACCGGAACACAAACGCAAACCAACTCATCAAGACCACACTTATTCGACTTATCCTATTTGTGCTTTTGGAGTTGGTAACTCTGAAAGTCTTTTAGTCACTACTGGGACATACATCCTGATCATCCTCGTGTACCGTTGGCGCTTTTACAGCCATTTTCTACATGCGAATGTCAGATGATGTCAGATGATGTCACCAGGTTTCTCCTGAATTTTATGGCTCGGAAACGCAACCTTTCCGCCATGGACCGGCAGTCCCTAGTGGCTTGGCAGCACTGGCAGCACTGGCAGCACTGGCAGCACTGGCCTGGCAGCAATGAGTTGGAAGACGACCGGGTTCCGGCGGCCACTAAGATGTGGTGGCATGTCAATGCCTGGTGGTTCCACACTGGCTGCGACGTCTTCAGCGGACTCTATCAGGCCTTGCACTAGATCCAAGAGCTTGGGGATGCACATCAGTGTTGGTAAAAAATGCCCTGGTGTACACATGAATATCATGAACAGATATGAACAGCATCATCAGAATAAGGACTTTGTCTTTGTTTACTTCAGTTTCTTGGGCATTCCTGACCAGCCTGACCTCGGCATGGATTCAATTCGATTCGTGCAGTGGTACCCCTTGTCCAGCGCCAGATCATGCCGGTGCTGACAGAGTTGTACACGCACATGAGCCTGGTGCCTACGGAGGGAGCCGAACCGTTTGAAACTATGTCAATAGCATTCAATACACTTCGAGACTTAAAATATCTTACTCTAAATTTAATCAAACATACGTAAAACATCGTAAAACATAGCTCAAAATCCAAGTTGCGCACCTTTGGCCCAGCAAAGGTCCAGTTCATGTGAAAGAACGTTGGCACCCGTGCGGGAACACAGATGTGGAGCTGATAGGCCCATGCCAAGATGGAGGATCCAGGAATTTGAAAGATCAGCATTGGCTGCGCTAAGGGAGCGTGAACACCTTGACTGCGCATATGGCTTGGAGCTTTTCGTGGAGGTCAGGCCCTAGCATAGTTTTGAACATGAAGCCGAGGTTAGGGTGTGCGTTTCAAGCTTGACTGCCTCCGTGGTATGAACTAACCAAGCTGTTTTCTTTTCTGCTCCCAAGCCACCTCGTCTTGGTTGCATGGCGCCCAGTGATGAGATGCGAAAGATTGCGAAAGTCTCTGCTGAAAATGTATCGCTTCGAAGGGAAATGGGTGCCCTGATGGCAGGCACCATTCGCCCTGTGGTTGGTGTACCTCTTCATGACGCAGGATGGATTCTGTGGAGCAGACCGGGCAGTACATGGCAGTACTAATTGATTGAGCTTGCGTAATTTCAAGGCGATCGTTTGGTGAAGCTCCATTTGGGTGTTGTTTTTGCCCTACGTGCAGATGGATGGGGGACATGCCAAAAGAATCCCAAAGACGACTTTAAAGTCCTTGAAACACATCACGTTTGTGACCATTTTTCTTGTGGGGTTTAGCAAAAGCAGAAAATGGAACTAGAAAGCCCCAGAGACAACAAAACCAGTGGGTGCCACTTGGTCACACTTGGTCAGTTTATTCCCTTTGGAGGCTTGACAACCCAGAAAGGCCGTCTGTTCACAATCTCAGATGGCTCCCCTGGCAAGGACCATCGGCGATACCTCATCGAACTTGCCGCACTGGGAATCCAGTTCGCTGGCACTGTGTGGGGGCACTCAGACTTCGAGCCATGTATAATCAGTCGAACAAGTTCTGCCAAAACGGGACAAACAGAAAGCAACATGAACCAAATTCAAAGAAGCCGAACGAATGAGAAGCAAATTTGTCAAAATGCACCATTTCGGAAAAAAATGCGCAGAATGCAGAGCGAATGGACCACCGAGGGTCTACTATTTGCCTGGCATCATGCGGCTCGAGCATGCCTGTTGGACAGGATCTCAGTACAACATAGTACAACCAGTGTTCAAGAAACATGCGCCTTCATGGCATGATGGCAAATTTCAAGCTCTGTCAAATGCCGACCAGTGAAAAGTAATTTCGAGTTAACCTGACAGGGGCTGGTTTTTGTTCACTAGGTTCTTTTCGCAGACCAGGATCCTTCAGGTAGGTCTAAAAGCTTCACCAATCTCGGCTCCCTTGGAGCCCAGGCTAAGCCATGCAGATCGCTTCTGTGGTAGCGTCCGGGATCCCATTTTGGTGACCGAAAAGTGGAAATTCAGCAGATTCCAAATGATTCCAATAGCCATGGCAGCCATAGATGGAGAATGATAAAGACCTTCCCAGGACTTTCCTCTGGATTTTGCGAGTTGAAGACACCTGCCTCGCCCAGTTTTGGATCATTTGGCCAACCTATGTGTTCATCCGCACGTTGAACAGAGCGAGGAGGGGCTCCTCAAAGGGAACACATCAGTGAGTCATTTTGTTGCTTTTCGAGTATTTGGAACATGTTCCAAAGGATTTCATGACGACTTTAGGAAGATTGAAACACGTGAAAAAAACAGGGAACAACGCTATCTTTACGGAGCCAATATACAGTGCCAATATTGTGCCAATATTCTATACTGTTCATCCCAATTTGGTAGACATTTGTGGAATTTTGATGAATTTTGTAGGGTTTCCTGAAAGAGATCCATCTATGAATGCTTGGACTTACTGAACCGAGGGACAAAGATGTTTCAGAGTCATCAAGAAATGGTGGGAATTTCGTGTCATTTCATGATAGCCAACAAAATCCGCTGCAACCTGGGGAGTACTCCGTAGGCCAGAAAATGGCTCGACCAGTGGCAAGAAGTCAAAGCAGAAGTGATCTGGACATGACATAGTTTGAGAAGATGACAACACGTCATTTTCCAGCCAGACCCAGGCGGATTTCAGCTATTTGAGCACCACGCTTGGTGCAAGTTGTACAGCAACTTGAAGTAAAACTCAGTCGCAACGCAACGGTTTTGAATTGCTGCATGAACAGCAATGTTGCAAAAGTTTGACCTTCTGTAGTGACTCCAATTTGAAACCCATCATCGATCGCAACTTTCAAAAGTGTGAGCTTCGTGCGCCATCAAGTGGTGATTCTGGCTTAGCTCCACCTCGCTCCATCCTGTTCAGTGATCAGAGCCATCCTTGGCAGAACAAGCATGAACCGTGACGACCTGGACTCTTATATATTATTTCACACCAATGATTTGGTACGTGGTATGATTTTCAGTGTTGGCAGAATCTGAGAATGTAGAATGATTTGAATGAATATTATCACGTAGACGAGCTATGGCAATCCGACATCTAGCTTGTCTTGTCGGTACGATTCCCTCGTGACAGGAACCAGCTGACACCAGCTCCTGAGGCCTTTCGATTTATGTTCGCATGGAAGTGAAGTAGTGAAAGATCAGGAAACATGTTTAGCAAAAAGACGTGTGGGCGCACAAACGTAATCAGATGTAATCAGGTTTTTACCTCCCGTTTCTTGTTTCTTGTTTGTATCAGCCACTCAGGAGAATTCCAGATGTCTTGGACCCTTTCTTGATTTTCTTGACTCCACTATACGTAGTATACTTCTTCACCAGCTTCGGTCGCCTCCAGGGACAGTTTCCAACCTCCATTCCATTTTTTTCATATCTAAATCTTGTCCATGATTTCATGTTGGCACCAGGAGACAGTTGGGGCGGCTGAGCCAAGCGGTGTGCCGGACGGTCAAGGCAGCCGCAGATATGCATGGATTCATTGTACCATGGCAGTCTAGAGCAGCTTGTAACACAAAGCTCTACAAATATTTAGAAACAACAATAACATTTTGGAACAAATGTATGGAATTTCAGACACTTTGATGTATACAATGTATACTTTGACATACTTTGACGATGTTGCAGTTGCCGTTATGATCTGCGTTTTTTTCAGCAGACGATCCGAAGCCGTTGTGGCTTGGCACAGGGTATCAGAGGGTCAGCAGCCGATGCCGGAGATTCTCTTCGAGCGACTCGCAGGGCGTTTGCGAGTGGAAAAGGATGTGGAGAGCTGCTGGGGTGAGGAGGCAGCAAGAGCCACTCTTCAAGACATGAAGATCAGGATGGCTCGGAAGAAGGAATCAGAAGCACGGCAGCTGTACCATGATTGCGATATTATGACACGTCTTTTGCTACACTTTGGTGCAGATCCAGAGCAGAAAGACAGCCAGGGACACACAGCTCTTGACTACGTGAAATCCAAAGTTCTCCGGGAGCATTTTAGTTTTCGGTTCACCGGAGGCAAGTCCACAAGGGCTCCATTCGAAGTTTATCCAATCTGTGAAGCCTAAAGTCCAGAATCCTCTGGATCTCCGGCAGCGTCACCAGGTCTTGGTGCTTTGTCCAGATTCTGTGATAAGTTGGGATTGTTTCACCCATTGCTACAGTAGTTATTTGGGGATTTCAAGGAACGCTGGGGCCGCTGGGTCCCAAATCACAACGTTCCATGTGTGGATAACTGGCAGTCGTCGGTCGATTCCGCAACTCTGTATGGGTAGCGGAACCCAAGATGATTGCGACCTCTGAAGCCGCGCTCCTTTCGCAGGCAACAATTTGAGAGGTGACAAGGTTAGGACGTTTTGGTGTACAATGGTGGCTAATCATTAACCATCATTAACCATCATTAATCATTAACCATCATTAACCATCATTAACATCATTAACCATCATAATGTATACATTTGCCTTACTCACCGATGCACTGGCTCAGCGCATTCACCGTAGGCCTCAAATTGCTGTGGCGGTGCCCACCAGAATCAACAGGCACAGATGTCTGTCCATCGCAGCAGGACGTGCTACGCCGCTACGCCAACTCCATGCAGAAGTGATGTTGGATTCTTATGGGTGCTTTTACCTTCCAACCGCTTGAGACTTAAGAGATCGTATCTTCTTACAAGTGCCGCAAGTTGTAGCAACGCGATCACATTCTGTTGAAGTGTTCTGCCAAAGAGCATTTTGCCACCGGAGACATAAAGTTCGTCCTTTTCTGCTTCGACACCCATTTCCTGTCCATTAGATGAGACTAGCTCTACGGACACCAACAGGTTCTGTGGGTTGCCTGGCATGCCAGAGTGATGTCACCCAGCTTCCAATTCGTGAAGCTCACATCTGATACAGATGATACAGAAACACACACAACTTCGACGAGGAAGGACTGGGTGACTGCGCATAGCATGACCAGCATTGTGCCAAGAGCTGCGAGTTTGTGCACATGGCATGTGTGATGTGATGACTCCTCTATATTTCTCTGATGAGCAAAGGATTTGAGGGTACAAAGTTTGTCTTGAGCAATCTGGTTGGTTGGATGGAAGCACGACTCCACCAGGATCTGCGTATCAAATCTGCCTGCACACTGATCGCGTGCAGTATGCAGTAGACTTACAGTACATCCGATGAGCACTTGGTACTTGGAGCAGCAGGTTGCAAAAGACAGAGATCAGAGCATCCCGAAGACATCATACAAAGTATTCCGATTTGTGATGCAATGCAAGGAGGAAGGTGTAGCTTTGAATCCCAGCGGAAGAATCATCGAAACATCTGCTGATATGTCAATGTAGTTGTATAAAATTGCTAGCTAGCATACCTAGCGATACACATGTCAACTAAGGGACTCTGTTGAAACACCGATTGCTTATGCATTTCATTGGCTTTTCATCTCACCGGGTGGAATACCTACCGTACTTCGCAGCCAGGTGCTGACCAGCCCATTGTAGTCCGGCGGCCTGGGGGTCCTGGATCCTTTGTGAGCTCTGCAGCTAGGGATCTCTGGTCTCTGGGGATACCTTGGGACACCGTGAGGGATATGTGGAGAATTTTGATGACAATTCAAGTGGCATCAAGTGGCATCAAGTGGCTCTGGCCGAGGAGCCCTGGGAACTGGAAGATGCTTGGTGATCCCACCCAGGCCGATGCGGGACTAGTTCCACTCAAGCCCTAATTTTCGCCTTGTCTCAATGACAACGTCAAGAGACAACGTAAAGGGACAATGTTAAATTCATAAGAATGAACAATTTGAGCTGGATGAGGCGTGTGACAGATCCTGTACATGTCAACAGATTTCAGTGGGCTGTTTTTTTTTTTTCCCCCAGGGGACTTCACGGGAAGATCTAGTTTAGTGTTGAAAACGCATTCGAGGCAGAGAACGAGAGCTGACATAGCGCAAAATTTGTGCAAACAATTCGACTGTGTGCCCAAGAAACTTGGCTTTGCACACTTCAATATCCCTCAGAAGTTTCCTGATTCTTCCACAACTAAAGCCTTCCTTGTCCTTTTCGACAAATACTTCAGGAAACTTTCAGTGCAGATATGATGACGCCTGAAACAGACATTGGGTCAGACTGAAACGACAGTTTCACGTCTCCCCATTTCTGCTCAGCAGCACCGGGAAAGTTGCCCATTTGCGACCCCATACCACGTCGCAACTTTTGAGCAACCGAGAGGGTCTGGAAACATTTGCTGATTTGCTGATGGGAGGCAACGTGGGAAATGTTCAAGGACACGTTTAGAGATCAATATAGTTGAGAGTCGAGAGTCTTTAGTTGCAGTGTCCAACATAGTGGGAAGGGGTGGGTCTTGAAGCTGATCTTCCATGTCATATCAGGTCAATGGCATAGTTGTGCAATGTGGATCAATGTGGATCAATGTGGATCAATGTGGATCAATGTGGATCAATGTGGTGCATAGTTGGAGTTTGACATGTCCGACATGTCCCGGAATCTTCCCCACGGGGTTTCCCCTTGAAGTCTCATTGGTCGTCGCCGATGGCTCTGACATCGCATCGCCGTGTAGCCCGGACGAAGTACCTTCCTGAGGCCAACAGCAAGGCACAGTCAAGGCGTTGATGGTTCTTTTTCTATCTTTTTCTCATGGTGTAGCAGTGTAGCATAACCCCCGAATCACCTTTACAGATCTTTACAGATCTTTACAGGCTGTTGATTTGGGAGAATCTTTGTGAGAATGACACTCTATACTCTGATTGTATGTGAAGGTGCAAAGTCTGATCATGGCATCATGGCTTGCATTCCCAAACAGCATCGATGATGTTAAGAGGTGCCCATCATCCTTCGACCCACTGAGGCCTTTGGTGTGCTTTGGGCAAACCAAGGCGACGACGAGTCACTTTGGATCCATTTTCTGCTTGCGGCTCTCTATCAGTTCGGGACAAACTGTCCTTTTGATCCAACGCAGCCATGACTTTCGATGATTGGATCGTGTAATTGACAGCTGTTTTTTTTGTAACACCAGATTGGTTACAATCAGAGCAGTCAAATGTTTCATGGGCCATGTCCACATAGCCCAGAAATTGTACCATCAGGGCAAGAAACCACTTTTCAAAGTAATTTCCACCACCCAGCATCATAGCTGGACAAGTAATCATTGAAAGGTACTGACAATTTACATCAAATTACTCTGCAATTGTGGTTTTGAAGAATGGCTTGGGTCAACTCTGACCAGGTTTCTATAGCCACATGGCACCTGCCAGGCATGTCCCGGCCGGATTTGCCCATCCTTCCGCTGCGGCAGGATGTTTTACTCAGCACTGGCCTAAAACAGTTGGAGATTTGGGTGATGCATGGAGTGGGTCACTGGCATCATTGGTATATATTGACTGACTGATTGGTCACTGATTAGTTATATTAGTTGATTGATTGGTTGAAGTTGGAAAACATAATTGCTCAACATTGGATGCATGGCGCTAGTCTCAAGTTTGTTGTATGTTTGAATCCTGGAATCCATATTCATAGGTTTGCTGCTCACCATTTGCAGGTTGAGAAGAGCAAGCTAACGTATCATAGCGAGTCTCCGTAAAACGGTCCTTCAAGCCTTTTGGCTGGAATCCCTTCGAAAGCATCCACAGTAATTTGCGATTCTTTCTGTGATTCTTTCTGTTCACCACTCATGTTTGCTCCTAGCTGTTGTAGGTAAATGATAGCTAATGATAGCTACAAGGGTGGAAGTAGGTGTCTTTGCTTCTTTGTTTTCCCCTCGGATTTTGGGAGCAACTTTATCTTCGTCTTTCTGCGGTCGCAAGAGTCCCGAGGCAATGCCCTGTTCGAAGAGATCGAAGATGGGCTGACAGAGGAGATCGGACAGATTCTCATCCAGAAACTCCAAGCCTACAGCCTACAGCCTAAACAGATTTGCATGAATTTGACAGCGCATGGAATGCATTTGTTAGACTGACAAGTGATTTCTTGAAGGACTTCCTACGAGAATATAGTGGAAACTATGATCTGTCGGAAGTTTCGAGTTTGGAGATTCAGGCCGCTCAACGGAATATTTGGAGGGCTCCAGATCGGCCATGTCAATTTACTTTGCTGCCTTAAGCCTTCGGAGTTTCGGTTTCTTTCTTCCATACAATCACTCACTGGAACAAGACTCCAAGCGTTCATCAAATTACCATGCTCATCGTTTTTTTTGGGGCTTGTTGCATTTTGTCACTTTGTTTGAAACCTGGCCAGGTAGACGCTATTGCCCAACGAGTCTGATTCCAAGTTTCCTTGCGGTTGCATCCGCGTGGCAAAGGGGTCGGTTGGGTTCCCGTGTCTTACTTTGGGTTTGAAAGTTTGACAATCTGGAAATATTCATGAATATTCATCCTTTTCCAGACTTTGAGAAGATTGAATGCTTTTGATGCTGTATGATGCTGTGGAGTGATGCTCTCTGTGGTTTGTTTCCCAGCCGCAAAGCATCGGTGTCGACAGGTTGAATGCCTGGGGGAGCTCCTTCCAAATCTGAATCAGTGTCTTGGAGCATTTGGAGCCGTCGTAGATCCCATCTGTTTGGCTGGGCATAGGATGATTAGGATGATAGATGTTTAAGGACACAGTGTGACACAGTGTTCTACTCGGACAAGAAGTTGCCTCGGGCTGATCAGGATGCGCCTTAGTGGGTCACATCTGTGCCAAGCTCTCAGCGTCAAACTGGTGGACTCAGCACCATCTCATCTATGGAGGGGGCTGCCGCTAACCATTTGATCATGAAAGAGACGTGCAACCTCAAGTCTTAAGAGTGTCCTGGATGATCTTGGAGACCTTAGCATCAGTTCCTCTAGTCACATGATGCCAATTATGATTCGGAGAGGTTTGGAACACAATCTTTCAACACCGTCCTGCAGTCCTTCACAGTCCTCCCTTTACAGCGTGAGGCACTGTGCGTGACCTTGGCACTGGCCTGCAGAATCTCAAGGTTTGGTCCCCCGGGCTACCAGTGGTTTTCAGGCGTTGTTTCGAGATGGACTTGGAGAATTCTTGAAGTCCTTTTTGTCAAGCACACATAAGTCACATAAGCACACTCTTTTGTCAAGTTGTCGATTGAAAGTGCATCTTTTTCCATATTTTATCGGCACGACGCGGGGACTCTGCCGAGGTTCTGTGGCTTTGTAGGTGCTTCGTTCAGGACCAGGGTCCCCCGTGGGTGCAGTGATGTGGGAAGCTTCAGCTGTGTAGCGCCAGGACCTTGGGGGCATCACAGCACTGCCCGTCTTAGAGGAGCTGACGACACCAGTGGATTGCAGGGCTTCATGGTGCTATGATGTGCTATGTATGCTATGTGTGGGATGCGACAGGAACTCTATGTGTCCTTCAATGACATCAAGGATTTGAGTCCTTTGTTGGCACATGAGGCCTCCAAGCTTGCTGGCTGGTGGGTTTCTAGCCATGATGAACTCCCAAGTTCAGTAAGGCCTGTTGTCACCCAGAGCTTCATGGGAGACCAACTTCACTCTCCTCTGCTCAAGAAAATCTTTCTTGCTGCACTGCCTGCTGAGTACTGTAGTTGTTGTCACCTCATTTTTTCATGGAATTATGACATACACACATGTACAGTATATATATAATATAAAAACATGTATAATGTAAATTTATATAGCACATTATAAAAATAAATTGTCCATCTTGTCCTATCCATTGACCGATCTTTTTTCGCCCGCAGACTCTGCAGATCCTGGACCTGGAAGGAAATCTGGTGGACGACCTCGATGAAGTCACGTCTCTTGAGGTCATCGGCTGAGACCATTTCGGCGGTATCTGTACCATATCGGTAAACGTTTACAAAAAGCTATTGAAAATCAGAAAATCATTGAAAGATCCACCATTTTGAATGGAAAAATCAACTATTTCGACTAAAGATCCAGCATTTTGAATGGAAAAATCAACTATAAAACCGACTGGGCCATGGCTTCAAATGGGGAACTGTTAGTTTACTCTAGAGGGTATCTGTCGCTAGTGGAGCTCAACCTTTTTTAAGTCAGTGATCAAGTTTGGAGATCTGAGGATTAGGACATGGAACCCATGGCCACTCTGGAAACCACCATTTTTCCCATTGGAGTGAGCCATATGGGGGGGACATCCACCATTTTCAGACCCAAAGAGCTGTGGCACTATACATATCATCTCCTACTAAACCCTATTAAAATCCATTTAGATCCCATGAAATCACCTCAAAATCCAATGAATCCGGCTAAAATCCAATTGAATCCCGTTAAAACATGGTAAAACCCAATTAAAATCCTATAACCCCCCGTTCAAATCGCTTGAAAATTCCAGGAAAAATCCCTTATTAAACTCCCATGATTTCTTTAGTCATCCCCTCACCCAAAGCATCGCAAGACAGGCAGTGGCCACCTTGCGAGAGTTAGATCTTAGCTCCAGATCCCAGTGACCGAAATTGCCGGGCTTAGAATAAGCCACATGATCCTCTGGTAATCCATTGTGGAAAATCCGCGATTTATGGTGCTTTTTAGATGTTTTAATGGGGAAATCCTCGAACCAAACTGGGAATTTCCAGCAATCCATGTTTGATTAGAGGGTGTTGTTATGAATGTTATGATTAGTGAATTAGTGACTATTAGTGACTATTAGTGACTATTAGTGACTATTAGTGACTATTAGTGACATTGTCACCGGTGTCTCACATATCCTGACTTTATCCCGATGGCCGCCCGATGGCTCAGGTTCAAATCCCGTCCTGAAGCTTCCAGGGGTGACGCGGGAATGCATCCTGGAGGCCTCGCAGCCACAGCTGCTGTTTTTCTTCAAAGATTACTCACTTAGTAATCAAGGGAGTCAACAATGATGATCTTCATTTGCATCAGTCCTGAGTCATGTGGCTGATGCGAGGCACTTCCTCAGATTGAAGTCTTGGATAGCCTCCCACGATACGAGGCCCAGAGCACCGCTTGTGGAGCTTGTGCTGTGTCCATGGTGCGCGACATTTAGATCTGTGTCTCTGAGCCATTTTGAGCCTTGGAAATCGGGAGGTCAATAAGGTCAATGCATTTTGAGAGTGCCAGATCGGCAAAGCAACAGATTTACAAAGCGCCTAGCTCCTGATAGCATATGGACATCCATATGCATTGTGACCTCCGAAGCAACGTGGATACCTGGGAACGCAATTGACCTCCCAAAACAGAGCTTGTTTCATTGTAATCTAAACTGATAGTGCGGGGCCATCGTTTCGTCCAGCTGTGGACATTTTAAAAAACGATTCTGTCTGATTCTGCGACCTCAAAGTTTTGCAAAAATACAGAAGTGACGATAGTCCATGCCATTTTTCTATGCAACAAACCAATGATATCCTATGGTACACAGCTCCATGGGCTGGATGAGCTGGGGAGCTGTGGCGCCTGACGCTCGCGGTGAAGCCCAAGGTGGCTTGGGGTGGTGGGTTTGATGAGCTCGATGTGATGGAAAAAATCGTGGATTTTATGGAACAACATGTTATATCATGTTATTGTATATATAATCAATAAATATATTTTTGATATAATGGATTGTAGATGTTACAACATCTTACAACATCTTACAACTATTTATGGAAAATTATGGACATACATTGATGGTGCATGATGGGGCCTTATATAGCATAGCCGATTTTTTGGCAGTAAAAGACACACAAACACATAGTTTGTGTTCGAATTGGTGGACTTGACGAATTTGATGAGGTTGATTTGGAGGGATATTTTGGGTCGCGGTTTCTGGTTGGTTGATGATGGTTGATGATTGATGATCAGAGTAATGGTTGGTGGTTGTTGCTTGCAGATTGGTGGTTGATGCTCAGAGTTGTGTTTAGTGGATTTTGACCACTTTAGCCTTTAGCTGCATGCTCAGTCAAGACATGCTGGAAGTCCTCTGTCATTGTCTGTCATTTTGCATCCTTGCTTTTTGACTTGCGATGACACATTGCCCTTTTTGACAGGAAACCAGACTTCTCAGGAGGTATCTAGAGGGTATCAGCAAAACTCAGAGAACTTCAGTGAATGGCCCAGGCACAGGTGGTTTTAACATGTTTTAACATGTTTTCAGCTGTTCTGACTCCGTTTGAGGTCGCCTTGGCCCTTTCTCCCGAGATGTCCCACCTCTGCAGCCGGGTGGACACACCAGCCTCTGCGCCTCGCCCTTGTGCGAGGCGCCATTGCCAAGCATGTGCGATGAACATTTGGAGAGCAACCAAGTTTTGTGCTTGCTGGCCAAAAAATGTGCCAAAAGGTCTCTATCGGCCCAGTACAGTTTGGAACATAGGTGTTACTTTCACTTGCATGGACGAGTCTTGTGAAATTCCATGAAGTTCCTTTTGACCCCAGAGTGTTGCTTTTCATCAAAGAGCTGCAGCTTTGAGCTCAAACGACCGGTCGAAAATCCTCGACCTTATGACATCCGTGTCATCCATGATTTCGTGGTACCTTCTTAGTGTTCTATGCATTCTCGGACCTGCGGAAAGATATGCTGAGATAACTTGTGATGAAGACGACTCGGGCTCGGGAGCCGTTTCTGATGCATCACTGCTACAGATGAACTTGAAGCTCAACTCTTTGCCGCCGGCGTGCCGCATTTGGCAACACACATACATCCTGAACGCCCCTTGTGAACATTTCGGACTTGGCCAAGCAGCGGGATTTTTAGTGAGCGGCGCAAGCCGAAGTGGCTCACGCTTTCTCTCAAGGCTTTTTCAAGGCCTTGGAATGAATGTGAGCGATCACTCTGACTCAGCGCGTGGTGCAGATGGGGCTGTAAGTTGGGTACATGGATTGCATCGCTCCAGCTGCACGGTACCCAGTTGGCAGAGCCCCAGATTCTTCTCCAAGGCATTTCTGCTTCTTCGGGATCCACTCAAACAGATCCCTTCGAGGGCCAGGAGCATCAGGAGCACGGAGGATTTCGACTGGTTGGAGTTTGCTCGTTGTGCTGCAGACTTTGGGCAGCCATCAACGACCGCAACGGCTGACGATCGATTGCGCCTGGCGCTCAAACACTATGTCCTCCAGAACAGTTTTGTGGAGAAGTATGCGGAGAAGTCCTTCTGGGTGGAAGACATTGACGCACATCACCCAGCTACTTTGGACATCATCCATGAGATTTGTGAAGAGTTTGGTTCCACACAAGCCCATTGTGACGATGTGAAGCTACGGCAGCTGATCTCAGGCTCCTTGCCGATCGGCCATTTGCTGATCCCAGGTGTGAAGTGGAGCCAGTTGCAAGCCATCGATCGGCCATTTGCCGCAATGGCTCAGTCCCTGACCCGAAGACATGGCAAGCAACTTTCTGTGAACGACCAACTCCCGGAGGTTCCCTGGGGATTTCACTGTGACTTCGTAAACGACCTGTGGTCATGTGCACTTCCTTCAGAAGCAGAGTCGCTACTGGACAGGAGCTTCAGCTTAGAGGATATGATGCGTTCAAAAGATACCGCACTTTGCGCCGAGCAACTACCGCCTTTGAATGGGAGCATGGTTCTGTCGGTGTCAGTGGCGCGAGCAGGGTCTGAGACACTCAGCAGAATGCTGGGATCTACTGGCCTCCATTTGCACGATCATCAATGCAATGCGCACACATTGCTGGAGCATGGGGCTGGGCATGTGATAGTCAGCCTCAGACATCCGGTATCTCGAATCGTGTCTGGACTGCAGTGGCACGCGCATGGAGACATATCTCAATCTGTTTCAGCCGATGCCGGCGACGAAGCTGAACGTAGTGACTTAGGTCACCTGTCCGGGACGGCCTATGCTCTTCAGGGAGCGGTGTTTTCTTTTGATGAATTCAACCACAGCTATGTGGATGCTCTGCGGAACATTTCAGATCCCAACCACCGTGTAGCCATGGACGTGCAGTACCGGCCTTACAGCAACAACATTTTCATTCCTGTGGTCGACTTCTACATGAAGGGAATCACCAACGAGGAGCTCAAACGTTTGAGCTTCGTGTGCACCTGCACGCTGAAAGAAGACATGGACAGGGTCTCCCAGAAACTGAACCTCAATCTGGACACAGAAATTCTCTCCCATGAATCTGCATCGAGTAGCGATGATCCTGAAGTCCAGCGGCAATGGTTGTCGCAGAGAAACATCGACTGGATTCGGGAGATCTATGCTGAGGACGAGGCATTTTACCTTGAACATTGCAGCCACTGTGAGTCCACCCAAGCCGCATGAAATGTAACGGGCAGCGAGGAAGTGATGGAAGCAAAAAGGTGTTTGATTGCCAAGCAGTGGGCCAAGATGGGCCAAGTATGATTTCAAATTTGCAGGAGTCTTCAATCTTTGCACTGGAGGGAAGGACATAGTTTTGACAATTACATCGCGCACCTTCCGATCAGTCCAGCATGATTCCCGATTAGCCCAAGGCCCAGGAATAAGAGGAATTTAGAGAAATAAACAGCTTGAGCCGTGTGGAAGCCAAACTTTCTGCTAGGTACTCGCAACAGCACTAGCGCATCTTCCAAACTTTTGCTCTACGTTGGGGAGCAATTGTTGCGCTTTGGGACTGGTGTGTTGGCGTCCAATGAGCTCCTTGGGCCAAAAGAACTGGGCAGGTTTGTTTATTTCGAGTGAGAATTCCTTTAGATCAATGATGATCAATGTGGAAAACGGGTACATCTACGCTTCTTATACAGCTTGGCAAAGTGTTACTTCAACGGCTGGGTTTGATAAGAAAGCCGACTCTCTTTGGGGGGTGGCCCGGGCGCGGGCCACAGGCTGGGGCAGAGTGCTTTGACCTGGGCCACAGAGTATGGCATGGAGGACGTCCTGGCCTTGTTGTTGCGGGCCTGCGAGTTGGCAGATGTTCAACAGGCCCGAATCATGGTATATTGATGTTGGTTGACTGAGGATCTTCGGATATGGATACTGTATCCTTTTTCTGAGAAGCTTCACCATCCTTTCCCCAACAAACATGAGCTAGATGAGTTGCAGTCACAGAAAGCCTCCAGAGACTTTTGTTCAAAGATATTTGGAGCATGCTCGGATCATTTTTCATCCCTGTCCAGCCTTCATGCCGTTTGATGAAAATAGCAACATCATGCAACATCATGCAACATCCATGAAAATCCATCAGTCCATCATCATCTCCTGTCCAGGTGGAGCAGAATGGCTGGTACCCATTGTTTCGCGCTGCTTGGAGCGGTCGCAGCACCTGTGCTCGGCTGCTGCTGGCTGCGGGTGCAGACGTGGAAGGCCCACCAGGTGCCGGGAGCCGCTACTCGCCGCTGATGTGTGCAGCGCGCTGGGGACACCTGGAGGTGCTGATCTTCCGAAGCTTCCTCACGAATATCCGGTGATATCCGGATACAGCTCAATTCATGACTTGTTTGGATTTGTTTGTATTCATAATATAACATATCCTATTGTGACTTTATTGCTTATTAATGTTACGAAGGTATAGATGAAACAATCGATAAGAGACACATGTGTTGTTGAGGGAATCTGAACACTTTCAATCAGACATTTTAGCGGACAGGTTGTGAAAGTACTCCTGGAAGCATCTGCAGATACCAAACGGCGGAACCGTTTTGGAGAGGACAACATGCGAGCTTGGGCATGGTGCGGACTGCTGGCCTAACATGGTAGAGTGGTAGAGGGAGGATTCTTCCTAGAAAGCGAGAATAACAAGACAGGTCTTAAGGTCATTTCCTCTTCTGCTATGTGTTGTAAAGAAAGCTCTGTTGATATCATCTATTCGCATGTTTTTGAGGCCCCTAAGATGTGCAAGCCACGTCAACATAGAGCAAGCTGCTTTCAAAATTCTCGGCCAACACTTGGGAAGCATTGTCTAGAGTCTTGACAGGTTGACTGCTTAAAATTCTTAGCTGAACTTCTGCGAAATCTAACTTCAGGACGCCATGATGCTGGCGAAGGGTCAAGGACACTGGGAGGCCACGGCATGCGATTTGATGTAAACTCTGTTGCTGATTAGATGCGTTCGAAAACTGCGTCTTTTCAGCACTGGACAGTCTGAGTTTGAAGGGAAACTATGCTCGTTTCGGAAGCATCTCTCAGTTGCCAGTTTGCGAAGTTCTCACCATGTTTGAAAAAACATCCTTCAGCCCTTGCAGATCTTGCATCTGCGAGATTGAACTGATGATAAAGGTTCAAATTCTATATATCCTCAATCCATCTCAATCCTCCATCAGACTCACATTCTTCACTCCAAGCATTGCATGGTCCAGGTGTGGCGCTGGCTACAAACTGCTGGAGCAGATGAACCCGTGGGTTCGCCTTCAAGTGGCCAACGGAAGGAAGAGGTCACAGTTGCAAGCTGGGCCCACTGTGGGGGTTCATCAGAAATGGTAGCTGAAAAGTGGTTCTTGTGGCGATTATCGTTGACAAATAGGCAATGATGATGCTTCCCTCTTTGGATTAATCCTTTGTATATAAATTTGATTTGTGGTTACAGGTGTTACAGGCCTTTATGAATCCCTGAAGGGCTTCCAATGAACCGACATCCGCAGCTTTATTTGGAGCGTTCTGTCCTTTGCGGGCCAACTACTTCCATGGTACTTCTATCCCTTTAGTGTTGAGTACAGGTATACTTGCACCACAAGCTGAGCTTTTCTGTCAACAGATGGACCGGCTTCCATAGAAGATAGCAAGATCCTTTCCGTGATAGTGTCAAGCGAGAAGCTACAGCTGGAAAAGGCTAACTTTGTTGTCAGATAGTCAGACATTCGCTTTCATGCCACTTTCTTTGGTTGATCAAATTGCGTCTCTCAAGACGATGTTGGCCAGGAATGGCGCACTTCCACCAGTGCGCGACGGACCTTGGGTCATGGTTGGATTGCTTTGGGTACTGATTTCTACCTCGACAAAGAATCTTGCCTGAGGCTCAGGAAGATGAAGTACATAGGTAATCCATGGTAATGTAGTGTAGATGTTGATGGAGTATGATATGGTATGATTGATGGGATTTGGAGAGTGCCTAGACATGGCAGCAAAGTTTGAAGGAATGTTTTCGTGGGTCCATGTCTGCCACTGTTGAGGCGACTATTGGGAAACTGTGCAGAGCATGGCAACACAGTTCTCGCACTTCTAAGGTAAATACTTGGCAAGAAGTTTGAATTCTTGCCACTGCGGTCACAGATTCTCAAAACGGGGTCTTTCTATTTGAATCTTAGCACTTGCATCTGAAAGCCTAGCTCAGCCTGCCTCTGATATGCTAAGGAGGTGGCAAGCCAGAGACAAAAAGGTGAACAGAAAACTGCGGATCCACTCTTGCACCTCCCTGGGTAGATTTTCCAGTCTCCTCACGATAAAATGCAGTACTACTTGATTTCCAACCAGCGCAATGTGCATCAAACCAAGTCAATGTGAATCTCGAGATTGAGGGGTTCTTGCTGCTTGTGCTGCTTATGCAAATCTGATATCTACTTTAGATCAGCTAACTTAGCCGTTTGTGCAAGCTTTGTAAGACCTGGTGATCCACGACACATTTGCCTATTCCATGCGTGCGGGCCATTTGCACTGCTCCAGTATCAAAACCACCGCAGGATTTAAACGCTCAAGACAGCTTCAAAGAATTTGCTTTCCTCAGGTCTCTCGGCCCGTGATGTTGATGTCAAAATCTCAAGGCAGAAGGCTTCGAGCTATGCTTTGCTTTGCGTTTCTGCTACTGGTTGCCTGGGTCAGAGCGACTTTCCCTCACTATGGTTCCGCACTGTGCTTCTCTAGCCAATTTATAACGGGCGGTGCGTCTTCACATACTTTCAGGGCACAGAAGTTGAGAACTACGGTGGAGGCTGGTGAGAACCAAGTAGGTCAGCAGATCTGGTGGGTGAAGATGAACAACTACCAGCAACAAGTCTGGGCGCTGTCAAACGCACTGGCGGGTCTTCTAAGGGACAGCGAAGCATCAAAGTTCCCAGCAACATTACGGGCTAAGACCATGGAATTGCAACAAAGCTGCAATGGGCTGGAGCAATACATTTCCACATCGACCTCTCGGATTCAGTGGCTTCGCTTTGTTTTGCCAGTCTTTTTCATGTCAATTTTAGTGCTTTTAAGCTGTTAGGCATATATATATAGAGTTTAAATTAAATCAATGTAGATGAACCTCTGCAGACAGTTGACTTTTCGAGCTGTAGAGAACCAACAGCAAGGAAAGATGTTCGAGATTGCGTGGAAGATCTTCAGGACATTGTTCCTTCCAGTCAACAGCCAGCGAGGCTTTGCAGAAAACTGGCAAGCGTAGAGGATTATCTCCTTAGCATTCGACAACTCTTACAGACTCAGGAGTCACGCGCCCAAGACTTGGAGTATGACATCCAATCTCTTGAGGATGACTTTTCGTCCTTACGAAGGGAGACAGCTGAAACGAGCAAAGGTTACGAACTCGGTGTCAAGGTCTTCGCCGTTTGTGCCGTGGTGGCCTTTGCCGCTGTGGCCTTGCCAGCCATAGCGGGCTCTGCAGCAGTGGCTGAAGGGGCTGCCGCAGGCGCTGCCTTGACTGCGGGTTCTGCAGCTGAAGGGGCTGTGGTAGCTGCTGGAACTGCTGCAGTGGCCGAAGGAGCTGCTGTAGCCGGAACAGCTGCTACGGCAGCAGTGGAAGGAGCTGCTGCTGCCAGTATTAGCGCTGAAGCAGTTGCGATCCTTTCCGGTGGAGCAGCACTGGCACTCAAAGGTGGTGCAGATGGCTGCCAGCAGTTGGTGGAATTTCTGGATCGCCAACAGCGATCGGTGTCTGAACATCGTGGATTTGTGAGGCAGCTCCAGACTGAAATCGATGTGATCAAGGACGACATTTCGAATCTTCATCGGCGACTGGAACATGCTACGGATGCCTTGAAAGATGACGACGTGGATGATGCCACCAAGATCGTTGGCCGCCTGGCTGAGCGACTGGGGGAACTCGTCTAAAGCAAGCGTGGAGTTTCACACACGCGGTTTCACGCGCGACAGTGACAGTGGGCCGGAAATCGAGTTGTCAAGTGTTTCTTGTGTGTGTGTGTGGCACAGGCTTTTGACAGAAGAGTTGCTGAAGTACAAACACTCACGTTCTGCCCAATTTGCCAGGATTTCTCAAATATGGTTTGCTATAGTTAAGTCTCTTCCTGGGAAATTTGCTCACCGCTGTTGTTGACCCAACCCATCAACTCCGTTTCGAAGTCCCTTACTCATTCAATCGACTCATATGATATCATGAGCTAAACTGCTTTATGCCGTATGCGTTGCGTTATTCCAGGAAGAGATGCGCATCAACTGCTTCGTATGGGACAAGATGGGATAAGCTTTTCAGATCATTGAAAAAAGAAAAGATGAAGTATGATGAAGTACTTTGCGCAGGGCCAAATAGAGTGTGTATGCGTTATTCGTGGTGCCGGGAAGTTCGGAATCGTGGTGGGTGCAGCTGTTCAGATCTCACCGAAGTTGCAGGCCACCACAGCCACCAGCTGTGTGGAGATCAGTGACTGCGAGGAAGCAGCGATGGAACTCAGTTCTGAGGAGGACAAGGTGCCGACAGATCTGACGGCGGAACTCAGTGGGTTGATGTGGGTTGGATGGATGAAAGGTAATTGGAGACTCAATAGATCTCAATAGACCCAAAGAGATGCTTTCAAGTTCCTGATTGGAAGATCAACACGTGCTTGTCAAATTGTATCATTTAGAAGGGCACTAGGTGAGTGCAACTATCCAGATGGCGACGCACTTGGTCCCGCAGGAGCGTGAAGCCCGAAATGAGGATATCTCGAGACAAAGCCTTAGCACTGCCTGAGCTGCCGCTACGATCGACTAGTGCTGTCAATGCTGACATGATGTCTATAGCCGGACACCGTTGCCACATACCTGGGCACAAAACACACAATCTGAAGTGGCTCAATTTTCACTCGTTTGACAAGCCAACTGAAGTTATGCTCCACACCCGTCCAGTGTGAAGGTGTGCATGTCTCCTACTGCAGACGTCGCAGCTATGCCAAGGTGTCTCGCAACTCCTGAAGGAGGCAGCAACGGCATGGCAGGATCAGAGCAACATGTTTGCGACATTTTGCGACGACGTGTGACGATAAGTGCTCTGAAATTTGGTTGCGCTCTCCATGCTGCCTACTTTCTTCGCCAGTCTAAGCCTTAAGGAATCAAGGAATTCCAAACAGAAGGTCTGAACTGTCTGAACTACTGAGTTTCCCTAAGAGTTTCCCTTTTCCACTTCCTTAAGCTTTGCTGCGTTGTGAACCCAACTGGGACAGTTGGTATTGCATCTTTGCAGGTGCAGACTCCTAGCCACCAGCACTTTTTTATTGGTGAAGAGGCACTGGATGTGATGGGACATCAACGAACTAATGGTTCACCAAAAAGATATCCACAGATATCCAAATATGTGTTCTATATAGATTGTTCTAGTTCTTGCCCTTCTTACTTCCTGAAGCTGTGGCAGTTCGCTGAGAAGATTTGCAGGTTCGAAGTGGAATTGGAAAGCATCGCTTCATTATCCATATAGTTTATGTAATTAGATCTTCTGGTCGTTTGATCAAGCTTACACAGAAATCAAACATTTACCAAGACACAGCGGCCTTCGCTTTGCTGGTTCTGCGTTGTCAAGGTGGAAGACAACGCCCAGCAGTTCTACATCGGTGAAGAGGTCGTACTGCTGATTGGATTCTAAGTATTTCGTAGGAACCATGAACGACACGACGTGGACACTCTCGTTCAGCATGCTTTCATCATTGTTCGCTCATGCACTTCCCTCCTCAAGGTGCCACGATTCACTTGGGGGCATCAAGTCCTGCCTTCATTTCAATTCTAATTCTGCTTCGCGAACATTGCCATAGATTTCAGTCAACCAAATTCGGTTTTAGGCAGCAAGTCACCGGAATTTCAAGATGAGTTTTATGATGTTTTATGAAGTTTTTGGCTTCCAGGGGATGCCAGTCGCGCGTCGTGGTTTGGTCGAAGACGAGAGCGGTGTTGGTCTCAAGGAATCTCAAAACGCTTCAGCGTTTTGAGACATCTTTGATCGGAACTCTCCGAAAAGAAAATCATGTTCAACTGACTTCAACGAGTCCTTTAGTAGATTTTGAACCGAAAGGGTCCTTGGCCCAAGAATTGAAACCTTGTAACAACATGTATCATATGCAACTTGTACGAAAATATACAAAAACAGCACGTTCAACCTGATGTTCTTACGGTGCTCAGACTGGTTTTGGACAAGGCGACAGAGCGCTCCAGCAACTCCGCCAGCGTGCTGGAGGGGTGCAGTCCTCAATGGGGTCGATTACCCTTTGGCAATCCAACCCGGCAAAATGAGGCAAAATGATGCAAAATGCATTTTCAATCGGAACATACAACTGTTCATTGCCAGATATTGCCAGCTGCTGGATTACCATGATTACCAGAGGCTATTCGATCTTGAACAAACATGAACAAACGATAAAAGCAATTAGTATGCGACAGCATGCTACAGTGATCAGCAATCACTGGAGTTGCCAGGTCAGCAAAGTCTCTGTGGACAAGACTCAGGTGGGGTTGTCGAAAATTCCGGAGCGCCTCGCGGGTGCTATTCATGCTGTGATCGGATTTCTGCAGCTACCATCTCCCGAGTCGCAGTCACAGTGCGTCAGAGTGGACATCCGACACTACCCTGGAGGTTCAGCCAATTGTTGCCGTGGGAAGCTTAGATTAGTATGACACTGGGGTTTGGCGGAGGCTATTTTGAGATGGTTTTGTGTGTGTGTGTGCGTGCATTCACACACCTTTGACATCCTGTGGAAGTTTTGCTTGCAAACGTGCGCCCAGTTTCATGATTTCGCCTCAGGCCACACCTTGTTTGAGTTTCGCATGGTGATGCAACCCTCCAACCCTCCATCCAGCAGATCATTCGATGATCCTGCTTTCGGCAGGAGGATGGCCTGAGCGCAGTAGACACCTTCCGGGAGAGCGCGGCAGGGGGCCTCAAAATTATTTGGACGGAGGAGTGCTAGTGCTGCTAGTGCTGCTAGTGGTGGAATGATGCGCTTCAAGCAGTTTGGAGTGACTTAGTGAGCTGAAAATAAATTGATTGTACGTCGATTTCGGTTGGGTTTACTCGTATTTGGGTAGCTTGAATTCCAAGATGTTCTTTCAACAGTTTTCACTTTCTCGGCCTTTGCTGCCTTTGCAAAGAGACCCTCTTCGTTCTCACCATGATGTAGTTGATGATGAGCCACCACCTTTCTGATCTTTCTGAACAGTGGGGTTGCACGGCGCCTGTGACTCACTGTGTGACTTTTCTTGAACTTCCGCAGCCGCGAGACCCTGCAAGAAGGATGGCAGCCACCAGGGGTTCACATCGTGAGAAACCCAGCGGATCATCGCCACTGTCGAGGCAAAGGCAACTGCTTCCCCAAGAGATGATGGAGAGGAGAAGGCAAGGCTTCAGAGGCTTTGCCTTGGCCTTGCTGAGTGCAAAACCTTCATTGCCGATAGGGGACGACTCTATACCGATACCCCTGTTTTGCATGAGTTGCCTCAAAGTCTGAGAATGCAGAAATCCTCACTACCAATAGGGGGTTGACCATAATTTGTGCATTACATGAAAATGACCACTTTTTGTCCACTATTCTTATGACACGCTTCAAGTCCAAAGCGTAGCATTGTGACATAGTCACGCCATAGTCAAAGACCTCCAAACCCAACAATGGATGTATTGAATTGTATTGATACATGGGAATGGGTCAAAACCCTGGTACCTAGTGAACCCCAAAATAGCTGGTAAATGGATGTTCATCCCACTAAAAATGTATCTATAGGTATTGACCCATACCCACATGATGATAGATGATGATACATTGATACATCCTGCTGAAACAGACACCAAACCACGTGTCCAATTACTTCGCTGCCAGATGCCACGTGGGCCAACAGAACAGGCCGATTGGCTGATTGGGTCGAGGAAATAAACATGCAGATTCTATCACAATTCTCCAGTGCCTCGTGCTAGAAGTTGTTAGTCCCCTCAGCGTGTAGTACTGCAGACTGAACATCGGACTCGCCGACACTTGGATTATCCATGATTATCCCAGATGCCACAATACTTGCGCCACTGTTAGATTTGAAGGAACCCAAATCAAAAATTCCCGCTGAAATCTTCAGTTCTGGAACCTAGGAGTCACACCTTTGTCTCATATGCTTCAGATCGGTCAAATCTTGCATGTGGATCAAGCATACGGATTTCATGAGCAGAAACTATTGAGGTCATAGTGAGATGATGTTGAAACTGTTGAAACGTTCAAGATTCACCCAACTGCTGGTCAAGTGAGCTGGCTCTTTGTTTTACCTGACAAATTCTTTTGAACCTGAAGCAGAATTGTTGATGATGTTTAGGGTGACAAGTTGAAGGAAGGTCAGCGTTCACTGACAAAGTTGCAAGAAACCTTTGATCTCATCCACTGCGGTGTCATGGCGGCATCCTCTGATGGGGATCTATGTGTATGGGTCTTCCGAATCTTGATTATTTGCATGGTGCCAGTGCTCTATGGGCCGCTGCTGGGAAACCCACTAATTCAGCCCATGCCAGACAATAGCACAACTGAAGCTACAGACTTTCGAGACGCTTGGCTTCCAGATTTCATGGGACTAGAGGGTAAGCTTGCAATGCATCGGCATATCAAAAGTGAAATCAAGAAGAGAAACTTTGAAGCTCTCAGACTGAAAGATGGCTGAAACACACCTTTTGACACCGCCCTTTGAAGGGGAAAATGATCCGCAAATCCGTTTATTCTCAGCAAAGAACTGTGGCATCCCATTGATTTCACGAAGCCGCGTCACCTGAGACCGTGGTTACGACTACAGTGACTACAGCGAGGGTCTCTGAAGCAACTGAAGCAACCCCAGCCAAAGATCCGCTGGTGACTGCCTACATGCTGTGACTCGACACCCAAAGTATCCCATGGTGCACCTAGTGATGCCTCGGTACCAACCAGGACGTAACCATTCCTGGACCTGTTATTTTGATACACCAATGACAAGGTAGTAGAGATTAGTAGAGCAATCTTGGGCAGAGGTTTTTGGCCCCGCAGCACGCACTTTCAGCTGCAAGATGTGTCCCATTGAATGCACCAAACACATTGGAACATAGAAAACCATGCTTCTGCAGGAGAACATGGACACAATCGTTACTGCAACTTTTGTGAAGGATTTCGACTCTACCAATTCCCTGGTGTCTTTTTGACATCTGACTGAACCTCTTAATAGAGAAGCCTGTCATTTCTCGTTTTCTTCTATCAAATGCCAAACATGCTCAGGTATGAGACAGCCGACATGCTGATGACGATCTACTGGATCTTCTTTTCACAGCTTGTTCTGCAGTTGTATCCTGCAATTTACTTGAAGTTTTCTTTTGTGTTTAATAGTGATTAAACACAAATAAACAGTGGAACTTACCCGGACATCGAAATCCATTTGCTCTACTAATGCCCTGCTATTCGTTTCTATATAGTTACGATTGCTGTCCATGGTTTTTGCGCATAGTGATATATTTAATAGTTGCACCACATTCCAACATATTATAAACGGCAAACCAAAATGACGCCTCTGCCAAGGCTGGCCTTTTCAGTGTTTCTTTCTGTATTTTGTTTGTAACGATCATGCAAAGTTTGTAAACTCATGTAAACTCAATGAACGAGCAGAGAAGCCCAGAATAATCCTGACTTTGTGAACCATCAGAGCCAGATGAAGCCCTGCTTGTTGATTCACCTGAGATCACCTGAGGTTCTACTTGGCTTTGACCTTGGCGGCGCCTGTGATTTGGCCCTGCCGGGCGATTCTTCGTCTTCTGTGTCGCCTTTTCGGCATTTACGATGCTCGGTCGAAGCGAGAGCTGCTGATTGGTCCAGGGCCACACTATTTTTGAAGATTGCTGATGGAAAATCGGATATACCAGAGAGAACGTGCTCGGAAAACCGCCGGCTCTAAACACGTACCGTAGCAACCATTTTTGATTTTGCATATACTGTTGCTATTTGAGCGATTTGACTTAATTGCCTTGCGTTTTGGGAGGGCTGAGGAGTCGATCATGATTGTATAATATCATAAGATATCATAAGCGAATTCACAAACTACATGTCAGGTTTCCGAATCAGCCCACCCTTGCCCAAACGGAAGCTTTAACCCCATGGCTTGACGTTGACCTTCAAACCAGATGAGCTTGTGGCGGTGAAAATCCAGATCTCCTCGTGCACACAGTCAATCTTTGAAGACCCAATGTTTCCAATCATTCCACAGGAAAAAAATGTTGCGATGCAAACCTCTGGTTTCCAGCCTTCTTGGATTTAATTAAGAACACGGGCGTTTATTTTGAGCCTATTTCGTATTGATTTGCGAGATACAGAGAATACCAATGCCTTAGATTCGGATTACGTCCTGACGATGCACTTTGCTTTTGAACTGAGAGAATTGAGAGAGAAAAGCGAAGCCACTTTCCGCCATGGCTGTGCTTGTTCTGAGGAAATGGAGAAAGATCTCTGGCGATTGTTGGAAGCGATCTGTCACCAAGTGTTCTTAGCCTTGCAGCTTGTTTTGGATTATTTTCACGAGCCATCTATGTATGTCACAAATCGACTGGTGGACGAGTTCGAAACAATACTTCCATCACAAGCAGGCCGAATCGCTCGGCACCCAGACGACTTGCTGGTCTTCACGCTGTACATCCTGATGTTAGCTGCCTGTGTGTGCTACGTTTTCCACGAGCTGTGGATCTCCTTCCGACGCTTCTTGGCGCGGTCGGTCCGCTGCCGGCGGAAGCGCAACACCGAGCCGCTGCTCTACCGGCAAGAGGTGCCAATGGGGCCCATGGCCGGCCTGGCGATGGCCCCAATGGCCGCCCCTCCAGGCTCCCTGGCGCAGTCGCCTGGGAACCGGCCACGCCCTGCCTGGCTGCCGGAGGATTGGCAAATGGAAAATCTCGAGAAGTCGTCAAAGCCAAGGGCGGCACTGCGAGATCGACAACCCGTCTGCTGCTTTGACCTCTTGGGAGGATTTTAAGTTGTGCGAAAATTGCAGAAACTAGGGATAGCAGATGATAGAAATACGTGACATGTTGACAGTCTCATCGCATGGAAGAGTTCATGCTTGAAGACCTGAGAAGATCAGTCAAAGAAAAGGAACCCAGCACTCCTGGCAAGGCTGGTAGGGAGAGGAGATTGGACGTGTCCCAGTTGATTGGAGTAACATCCAAGGGATACCAAGCTGTAAACTCAGAAACATTGAACGAGTTACTCCATTTGATTTGCCCAAGCCTAACGCACAGGATGGGATTTTGTTTACTGTTTGAAACATGTTGAACGAACAAGGAACAGCTGATTATTTGAGACATGTTTGCATTCAATTATATATCATAAGAATACAGAAACAACATGGTGACATATGGCGACAGCGGACTTTCCATTCAGCAAGAGAACGAACCGCCAGGACTTGGTGATTGAGTCCGTGAAACGTGAACGCTCAGGGTAGGGACGGGATTGGGATTTTTGGCGGAGTTTTGGAGCCGGTTGAAAAATGGTGCCATGGCGTAGTGCCCATTAAAAAAAATGAATGATTTGAAAGCACTACAGTCACTACAGTCACTACAGTAGAGGCAGTGTGATGCCAAAAGGTATGGGATTCCAATGGAAAAGGAGCTGTATGCAAGAGTTGCCTGGCAGGGGTTCTTGGACTTCCAGAACGTCAAGATCTTCCAGACAGGTGAGGCTGCTTGATGGCCTATAACAACAATCATGATGGTCACAACTCATAACTCAAACAATAACAGATCATCACTAGCACTTTGTCCATATGATCCATATTATTCCATATTGATCTATATTGGCTGATCTTTGTCCTTATTCTCCTTGACCCTCCTTATGTTGTCGCTTGTGACACATTCATCAATATGATTTGCAGACACAACTGCCTTTTCCACGGACTCAGCCCGACTGCTATGATCAAACTGGACTTGGGCTTCATGAGCTTTTGGTACGGGCAAGAGCTTGTTGGTTATTTGGTGAAACATGGTGAAACTGCAATTACCAGATTTGTCATGATGGACACCGCAAAATCATTCAAATTCCACATTTCGCTTGGCATCTACTTTGGGGTGCTCACGTTCGCAAAGTTGCTCTTTGCAAATCGGTGTTTGACAATCTACACCCACGGATTTTGTTTGTTTCATGGTCAAGTCTCAGGGACCCATGACATATGAATAGAGTGAAAAATGCCAGCTCGATCGAAACCGGGAAACCGGAAGAAGCATTGGAAACACAGAGACCTCAGACACCTCCGACACCTCTACCCTCTGTCCAGCTGCCCAGCTATCCTCATGATGACCAGGCTAGTTCACGAAGACCCCACACAGGCTTCTTCCCTGCGAAACGCCAGGCTCGGGTTCTTGGCAGGGCCGGTAGTCGGATGCTCCCACACCGTGTCTCACCTCGTGAGGACAATTCAATAGCAAAAGGATCCAAAAGGTATTTGAAGAAATCTGGCACTGTGTTTTAATTTGCAGGGGACTAGTGTGTCAATCAACTGTCGGTGCCAACATCCAATAGGCTCCAATAAGCTCGACGGTCCAGAACACATTGCTCTTCAGTCATGCTGCAGAGGTCTGGGGCTCTTCATCTGGTGGATCAACATGTGCATCGTCATTGACTAGCAGCAGGCCACCATACCATGCATGGCTGACCCCAGCGCGCGGACAATTTGAGATGTTCAAAATGTTCAAAACCTAATCTTAAGACTCTAGACATGGGATCAGCTGGTAGAGACACGGGGCACTTGATGTACAACTCAATGTACGGTTTCATAGAGTAGTTTCAACACAGGAGTTGTGCTGCGCTCAATAACCTTGGAGAACGGTTCAGAAGTTTTGGTCGTAGCAAGCAAAGCTCTGATAGCTGATAAGTTTGATATTTGATCAAACAAGAATCGATCACTGGGTTGAAGTCAACAAATTTTATTGCACATCTTAGGCGTAGGCACTTTGCAAGACTCCCACATTCATCACAGAAGAACAAATCTTCTGAAACCATTGAGCCGCCATGAGGTCCTTTGTGTCGGCGTTGCTTCCAGTGTGGAACTGAGAGCTCGTAGCCGATGAGCTTTGGCACGTGGACTTTGAAACGGAGAGAGCACCTGTGGTTATTATATTATCACGATAGTGTTATATTATAATGTTGCTGCTCTTTGTTAGTTTCTTGCTGCTGGTGGTGTTCTGCTTCATGAGGGCAAACCTGATGGCTTTGCCTCTGACCTTACTGTTGGAGAAGATGGCATGGCTTTGGCAGGGTGACTTTGACGCAAATGGGGCTGGAGATGCCTGGCCAGATGTTATGCGGCAGAATCACATTCAATCCCCAGTTGCAAGTTGCAAGTGGTGGAGCACGAATCTTGCAGTTTATCATAGTTTATCCATGAGGAGCCACAGCGATGATCCTGGAATCTGATATAATAGTTGAAGAAAGGTACATTAAAATTCTGAAGCCATCGAGATTCTCTGTACCATATGGGGACTCCCATGTTTCCAGTAATCTGTTTCTAGGTTCTTCAACAGTACTTCATATGATTCATATGGGCATACGGGAGCTTTTAGATCTGGGAATTTGACATATTTTCACAGGAATCCGCTGGCTGCCATCCGAAGACGACGACGCACCAACCATGAGCGCGGAGAGGTGAAGCTACCTGTTTTGCCGCAAAAAAACAGCTGGAACATGAGGGATGATGATGGGACAGATGACATATGGAAAATCATATACTGTAGAAATTTCGAACAGGACACAAGTAGTATAAAATGGTGTAAAGGGATTTCATAAATCAGAATGATACACCAATTTGTGGCCACAAAAGAAGGGCATAATGTGATGAACCCGTGGATGTGGGGGTGATTATATATATATATATACATATATATATATATATATCCCATTTCTGGGCACCCATATGGGGCAATTCTGGGCAGTCATAGTTTAGGTTGCAGATGTTGGCAATCACTCTCACATACTCTCACCAGGTGTGACGAAATGGAGATACTCTAAGCAATGCTGTTTGAAATGCATGTTTCTCCATAGCTACCCTCGCATATTCGCTAGATGTTTTGATGGTGGACTTGCAAGCATCCTCAAAGTTCCATGCACATCTTGGTGCATCCAGACAAGTCGGCTGGAAGAAATGAGTCATCATTTTCATGATGTCCTTGGCTTCCATTGAGACATTATGAGACATTATGAGACATTGATATTTGTTTCATACATCTTTGTTGTGTCAGTTGCGGTCTCCGTTACTGTCAGTTGATGTGCTGTCCTGCTGTGCAGGACGAGATGGACATTCGGGATCTCCTCCGTCGCTTTGAAGCAGGAGTTGGCCAGGAGGACTGAGCCGGATCCAATTTCCGGGTCGATCCAAGTTGTCGTCCTTAAAAAACTACTCTTCTCGAAACTGTACTTAAAGATCTTAAAAACTCAAAGTGTAACTTGAGCACGGAGCTTGTTGGTTCTTGGGATTCATCTATAAATCATTTATAAATCATCTGTCTTGTAAATTGAAGTGTTTCCCTTGGTCCATCTTGGTCCCAAGACCCCCCGCAACTGCAGGAAGCTCCACAAGTTGCTGTGGAGTCTCAGAGTCGACCAGCTACTTCAGATGTCACATGGCTAATTTGTGTGAAAAGGGTGCGTCAAATTTGACTTAAGATATGCAGCAAATTGCAGCAATACTCCGTTGCTCATGGGAAGTTTTTCTTATCCTAGATTTGTCCTTGCTCTTCCGAGTTTCCGAGCATCGAGTAGCAACCTCATGGCCATCAAACCTGAAGATGTTCAGATCCAGGATTTTTGTCTTTTTGAAGAGCCCAGGTTCGCATCAGATGTCGGCCACAATCTGCATCAAGTCCGAATCCCTGGGCAAATCTGGATATGATTGCATGAAAAAGAAAGCATGAATGGTTGCAATTACCTTACTTCACTATACTTCAATACTTTCCATGGACATGCTGAGCCGTGCCACCATGGGTTTGTTTGAAGCCATGGTTTCTGAGGTCCGACTTCTGCCCAAAAAAGTCTGGACCCTGACCGGCCCTGATGTTTGGCGCCAGCAATGGGAAGTTCTGTGGCAGCGTGCTCTCAGGTCGAAATGATTCTGTGATCAGCACAGGGCCAAAGCTCAAGGTGCAGCTTCCAGAGTCGTGGGCCAGATTTCCCCCCAGCAAATCCTGCGAATATCGTTGTATGGACTCCTGATTCTTCTGGCATTAAGCTATTTTAGGGATTTTTAGGGGACCAGCCTTGTCCAGTTTACGTCAAGACCATGTTGGCCCAGGCTTTAGGCCCGGAAGTCTTGGTGATCCAGTGTGAAGCTCAGTTCATGAAGAGGGCCACAAGGCAACAACTTCAGCAATGACATTAGCCGACTTCGGTTTCTTTCTATGTCATCAATGAGCCATGCTGAAAGAACCGATGACACCACACAGGGCCTTCATTTTGATGATATTTTTTTCTTGTTTTTCTTGTTCACTTCGGGTCATTGGCTTTATTAGAACAAGCTGCGTCTTGCAAGTGGCTGGCGTTTGATACAATGCAGCGCAATAGATGCAAGAGCGGGACGTCAAACGTACAAGATGCCCACTGGAGACTATGTAAAGGTCTTTTGCTACTTTCTGCACGCAAGAACGTGACAAGTTGCATTCGCAACTGCTTTGAGGTGAGTGAATATGCTTATGTGGAATCCTGTCAAGACGGCAAGGGTTGATAGTTCATTGACGGTGACTTTTTCTGCAGTGCCAAGTGGGAGACTGGAACTGAACGACAATCACAATTTCAGGCTTTGCCTTTTTGCAATGTGTCCTGTTGGCATACTGCAACGCCCGAATTCATGTACCTGTTGTGGACAGTGCGCCAGAGTGATGTACAGAGGAAGCGGCGTACCACGCTCCTTGTCTCATTTGCCAAGGCATCAGCATTGCATGGAAGATGTTTCTCCTCAGCCTAGGCAAATGTCACACATACCATGAATGGGCATAGATGATGATGATGATACTGTACATGATAGTACAATGGTTCAAGTAATTTTGAAATATTTTGATCAAGTACTGGCATTAGGAGCTTCCAGAATAACATGGGAGGTATGCCACCTGCACAATTCCTGTCTCGCGGGAATAGTGACTCAGAATCCATTAGGAACCACGCATTGAATAATGAATACATAATAAAGCACAATAATACACTGTATCCAAAAAATGAAAGAGGCATTCGTGCATCCAAGGACACACCATCACTAATCAACTATGTCAAAATAAGAAGCGTGCCAATAACATGCCGATATGGGTGTATCCAAAAACGATGTATACTCCAAAAAATTGCCAGGACAAACATGACATATGATTCATATATATATATATATGATGAGATGATTAACCGGCGGTGGATTTGGGGGGCCATTTTCCGACAGACCCTAATATCAAAAGATGCTACAGAGGCCTGCAACACTGGATGCGACACCTGGCTGCGCAAAAATGACTGGGCCTTTCTGGGTAGAACTTTTCGGGAGAAAATGAATGACCAATGAATGAAGATCTTCGCTGAGTTTCCATTTAATCCATTTTAATCCCATTTCAGTGGACTTGGATTCTTGTTGGTGCTGTCCATTCTGCTTGTTGGACAAATTGTACGGAGGAAACCATGGATGGATGGCTTGTCGTGACACCCGTGCACATTTTGCCACCTTCAAGTCTTGAGTCGTCTTGAGTTCTCGACGTGCAACTTTCAACTTCCGCTGGCTCTGGTTTTTCATCTGGCGTTTCTGCCACCTGTGCACAGTGCTTAGTACTAGACGCCATGGCGGCACCTGAGGCTGCGGGGTGCAGCATGAATTGCAGATTTTGGGGATCTTTGGGGCTGCAAAGCATAGGCAGAGAAAGGATAGATCTGGAGCAGTATCGAATGCAGAGAAAGCAGTCGGAACGTGCTGAAGCTATAGGATCAAGACTCCTTCAAGGCATTCATGTTGTTTGGTCAACCTGTGACGTTGACTGACCAGGTCAAATTTCGCAAACGCGTTCCTGTAGTGGAGGCCAGCGCCCAGTGGATCCACATATTTTCAAGCGATCAGTGGATTCGTTGAGAGGCCTTGCCACCATACGACTTAGCCAAGTCCAAGTTGGTGAACTTCGATCTTCTTGGGGAGCTCCGACGTGCACACGCGGATGAGGTCAGGGTCGATGTCAAATTGAACATTGACAGGATTGTAAACCATTGTAAACCACCTAGGACTAGGACGCCTCAAATAACGGCACATTTTTTAAAAAATAGTTCTTTGGTTCTGTATTTTTGGATGGATGTATAGCCCTTGAACTTAGATCGGCATGTGATCCCTGTCAGGCCAGACGACACTATGCAAGTCTTACTGCACCAAACGTGGGTTTGGTGGAGCGCAAATGCCCCTACGGTGCGCCTTTGCCACAGAGTCTTGCCACCATATTTTGGTAAATGGAATGCTACTAATAGGCAAATATAACAAGCATGTAGTAAGCACATATCAGAGCTATTGTGGACTGTCCGATTGGATCAAATTTATCATGACATATATATATATGTATATATATATATACCAATTCAAGCAAGCAGGGCCCTGCTTCATGACTTTCAAGGAAACGTGGAAAAAACGATAAAGAAAGGGCTGCCATTTCCACTACCACCCCTCACTGGTTGCGATGCCTTGCTCAGCTGCTTGTCACAGCCACCGGGCAAGGAAGATCCGAAAGACGAAGTCCAAAACGAAGATGACCCAGTCGCTACCGGAACTGCCGTGTGCGGAAGAGAAACCGAAACCGAGGAGGAGATTCCGCATGAAGGTTGGTGAACATGAGATCTTTGTTCCTATACTGACAGTTCGGTGATGACTCAAGGTGGAACCTAGAATTTTGAACAGTATCACTTTAAGAGTTGGCATCTTCGACGGATTCCGTCCATGGTGATGGGGGAGTGGCTTGGCACACCATCCTATCATACACCAAGGTTCGCAAGTTTCATCCAACTCCAAGACCTGGACCTCTGACGTTTTGAGATGTTTTGAGAGCAGGTTTTGACATGTTTTGACGCATTTCTTGATTTCTTGGAGCTGTTTCTTTGATTTAGACGTCTGTTTGATTCCATCTGATTCTATTTGATTTTATTTGTATATCAAGAATGGCTGCTGTTACTTGCACCTTCCAGTTGGATGCTCGAATAAAACACATGGACCCCAAATGACCCAGGGGTTGCCTGGGGCGCTTCAGGATACCTGGAGTGCAGCTTCTGGAGATTCCATATGACCCCACCACCCTCTCCAACGAACATGCTGAGCGCATCAATGCTCTTGACAGCCAGATTGCTGAAAAGGCTGGGGCTTTTTTTGGGACGAAAAAAGGACGAGACTGGGAAGGCCTTTGACGAGATTTGACCTGGGATGAAAATCAGCAGATCCAGATAGATCCAGCCCAGGATTCCATCAGATTCGGATTCCATCAGATTCCTGTCGACTTCGTAGCTCCCAAGCCTTCGACTTCGATCTTCCAAGTTCCAAGTTTTCAGGAGCTGAGCCTGGAGAAGTCAGGCCGTTCCCTGCCGCGGAGTTTTTCCTTGACCCCCAGCTTCGACTTCGATCAGTTGCCCAAGGGTCAGAGTTCTGAGGCCAAAACCCAGGCAGGAAATCATGGAAAGATGATGGAAAGATGATGGAATTCTCTGAAATTCTTTGGTGAACCCCAAGATCCTTTGATTCAAAAACCCCATGTCCCCCAAATAGACGTCTTGATCCATCGTGGAGCTCAAGAAAACTCCCAGGCTTACCCTCTCAGTCTGCATCACCCCCCATGATATGATGAAATATGTAGTGGAAAATTATATAAATGATGGAAGGCCACTGTGGATGTATGCAAAGCCCTTTGATTCTGGTTGTGTCACTGTTGTGTCAGAAGGATTCCAAGGGCATCTTCTTTGCGAAGTAGTTTATTTTCCAAAATTGGACAATACGAAGCATTCGTGGCATTTCATGCAAGTTGTTCGGAAGTGTTGGACAGATGCTGGCTTCATTGTGAATCGTTACCCCACTGTGGTCTCAACTTTGGCCTAAATTCCGACCATGTGGACATGAACCACATGTTTCTGATCTGCGCACTTCACTGCATCCTGGTTTTCAGCTGGTTTGGCCAGTACTTCCCGCGAAGTACGAACATCATCAAGGAGATTGGTTGCGGCAAGGACAGGGACACAGGGCAGGGGCATAGATCCGACTCATGTCCGAACCCCCGTCCATCTGAACTCTCACAAGATGATTTTCAGGTCGCTTCAACCAACTAACTAAGATAGTCAAAGGGGTTGTAAACTTGCAATTCTTACCGCTTTCTACAGTACCCCCTTCCCCCCCCTTGTATCTCGGGCGTTGAGAGCAACCCTGATTTTCTTTCTCTGCCAATGGGCTTTTGTTTATAAGCACCTTTTCATGTTCGAATTACTGACATGTGTATGTTGAAGTAGAATCCAATAGACTGGCCACATGTTAGATGCTTGATGACTCTTGATGGTGCGCTTCTTATTTGAAAGCATGCCGCATGCCCGTATGAGCTTGTTCCAGCTACATTAGGATCCGCGCTATTGCAGACCATGGGGTCCTTATGAACAGCATCGAGAGGCCCACAGAAGGATGAATTTCACTGGTTTTGATGCGTTGATATGATTGATACCCCATGAAATATGCAACATGCGCAGAAAGATGTAAGATATGGAACACACACACACACAACATACATGTCGGGTGTTTTGAGTCATGAGGTTCTGGTCATTGTTGGGAGACTGCTGTTTCCACGAGTGTCAGTATTACTGTCTTGCTGTGAGACAGGCAGAACTGCAGAACCGAGTTCAGTCTGCGGGAAATATTTGTCACGGCAGGCCTACTGGAGGCAAGCTATAGCCTCCTCCTTAGTCTGGCCATGTGCAATCCACACGACGTTAGGACAGTGATCTTGAAACAAGTGACCTGTAGACAGCCTGTAGAACACTGTAGATTAAGAGCTCAAGATCTCATCCTTTGTGAAGATTAAGAAGTCGACCACATAGCAGACGCCAACGCAGGCCTCTGGTTTGAGGGCAGTTTAATTTGTTCACCTCCCAGCCATTCCCAGCCAGACTTTTAGACATTTTTGGGCACAAGTTGCTGTCCACCCAAGGCTCTATCATCAAAGGCATGAGTGAAGCACCAGATTTCGACATTCTCAGCTTGCACAGATCTTGACAGAAGATCAGAATCAAATCAGGACAAATCATAGTGGTTTTGGACAGCCTACTTATAGTCTACTTATAGAATCTCAAGCCTCTGGCCATCAAACAGGGCAATGGAATAAAGGAAACACATCCCCATTTAGTCTGATGAATTTCCAATCATTAATAAGCTGGTATTTTCAATTGCCATGTCTGATATATTGGACCATTGAGGACTTGCCTTGTGTTGTCGCAGTTCCCCTCCATGGCTCTTGTACAAAGGCACCAAGTCAGCCACCAGACGCGGCTGAATCTATCAGAACATTTGGATCAAACTTGGAAACCTCTTTCTTTCTTGGAAACCAGTAGTGATCTTTAGATATCTTTAGTGTAGTGGAAGCTGGTGGTCTCAGACAGCCCTTGGAGGAGGCTTTCACATGCTTTCACCACGGTCAAAGTTCCGAACGGAACCGTTGACGCCAGGTTTGGAGGCGCCAGTTTGGCGGCAAAAGACACGGCAACTCCACTTTCCCTATCTTTCCTTGGTCTTCCGTTGATTTCTTTTCAAACTTGGATAGGTTTGTTTTGGCGATTTGAGTTCCTACCTATGGACACTTTCCTGTCTAGTCTCAACAGAACGTCTCAACCAAACAAACTGGTCTCTGGGCACCTTGGAAGATGCAGTCCTGTCAGATTCCATTAGCCAGACGGGCTGTGGTGAGAAGATGTATGTAGAACTTGTTAGAATTATGACAATCCGAGATATCATCGAAGTATGAAATACCTCTTTACTCCGACCTTTACTCTTATTCACAACCCTATGAATGCTAAATGGACTGAATGATGCACTCATGGAATACACAACAAATTGGAATCCAAGTCCATGATGCCGCCGGATAGGTCCAAAGACTGGCCAAAGTTGGGACATTTTTTTTCAATATAAGAATCAGCAAACATCCAGAGATTGCCCTGGGATTGGAAGCGCATGATATCGTTTCTGTCACAGCACGCCACAAATCCTGACGTTGCTCAGCCAGAAAGAGTTTGGTAATGTTTGGTCCAAACAAATCAAATCATCGAAAGCCGAAACTTGCTTGGCGTATACAGAGCTATTTTATCTCTGAGGTTCTTAGATCCTTAGATCCTTACATCCCAATATATACTTGTATCATCTTGTATCATCCAAAATGATGAAAAATGATCCAAAATGGACGAGCCAAGATCGACTTGTTTCCACACTTCAGAGATCTTCAGAGCCATGGCTGAGCCGGACGTCTTTGACCCCTATGAAATCCTTGGAGTCAGCGGAGGTGCTACACTGGAGGAGTGACATTCAGTGGTGACTCCAGTCAGTCATTCTACATCAATCATCAACCAATCTATAAAGTCTATCATCTACCTCATTTATCAATATTTATCAAATATTCATTAACAGTCATGACATTGATATTTCGTCATCATTCTGCTGGGCTCCTTGAAGTCTTCCTTGGCTTCTAGATTTGCGACCAGGAGATTGATAGGGCGTACCAACGTTTGGCTTTACAACATCGCCCAGACTCGGCCTGCGAACTGGCTGGGGGGTCATTCTGGTGAAGAGTAAACTGAGTAAACGAAGCTCTTCGAAATTCATACCCGAGCCTGCAGCGGATTTAGTATTTATTATATTTATTCATGTCAAGTATCTCTGAAATATGTTGCCCAAAATTCAGAGAAGATGTGGAGGTGGGTAGCATTTTTGAGCTTGGAGCTTGAGGCCATTGGTGCCGCAACTCGCATCATTAAGGAATCCTCCCCATTTTTTCCTTGGAAAAAAGTCATCCTCCCCCCCTGTGCTGAGGATTGAAAAGGGTACTCTTGAAAAAAAAGGACCCCGCATCACAGTCTTCCTTGCACATCCAATGTACTGTAGAGTCTGTAGAACTAGAATACAGCTTTGCATTACACAAGGTGGTGCCTCATGCTTCGCAGAGTTGCTTTACGTATGACTATAACAATAGGTTAGATTAAGTAGGGTTCATGATGGAGATATCGAATCTATAGTTGGATGGGTTTATAAACCAACTTATAACTGGGGGGGTCACCTTGCATGCCTTGACGCATGTTTGTCCTTCACATGAACACTCAATTTGCTTGACAGGCAGCATTCCAGAGGATCAAGGAAGCAAGGAATATGTTGACGATAAGCACAAGGAGAGCCTTCCAACGCGACAGCATTCAGCAGATCCATTGAATCATACCAGTCCAATTTTGTGGTTTTGTGTTTTCACCACATACCGTTTTTGGGTCTTTGGAGGCCACGCCTCCTTCTTCCGCCCCCTCATTGTTCACATGTGGTCACACTTGTGTATCTGGACTTAGATGCCGTACTTGAGGCTCCAGAACCCGAATGTCAAACTCTCTCTCTCTCTATATGTATCAATATACGTGTATATATATATAAATATGACCTCATATATACACACGTATTTTGGTATCTTCCAGATCACTCCTTGAAGTCACTTCCAAAATGCGTGTTGAAGCATTTTGCAATCTGAAGTGTTGCGCAATTTCCAAATTTTCAAAGGGTTTTTCCTGTTGGAAAATCAATGAAAATCAATGGATCCAGGAGGCCTCCAGATGCTGAGGACTCGCTGCGGAAGATTTTTTCTGGCGGTGTTTTCCCCAAAAATCCATCATCCATCATCCAATTGGCCAACCATTTGGTTTATTACTAGATTTACCACATAAAATTCAGGCAGATGGGCCTGGACCAGCTTTGATTCTGTTCAGGTCTGGGATTGGCTGCCGGCTGTACAGTATCAAGACATAGCAAGTACATAGCCGTGTCTCAAACTTGTATGCATATAGATACATAGTGGATATAATTATTAATATTTATATATTAATATAGTTATGTCAATCGGCAAACCACATCCAGGACCGCCAAGCTCTTGCACGGCCTCGGACGGACGAGGCCAGTGGATTTTCACAAAATCCGGGCAGCAAAATATCACTGGGAGCTATGGCCCAAAAATATCCAAACATATGGTGTAACAATGTGTGGTTTTGACATGTCTTGACATGTTTTGACCAATTGTGACCTATCCATACCCTATTCCCATATTTGCTGATGCTAGTACATATACTATACAGAAAGTAAAACAATAAGATTAGTTGCTATACGTCAACAACATCGTTTCTGTCATACCATCAGCCATCAACTATATCGAAACAACTTGGTGAAATATCGTCACCTATTCTTGATGGTGGATAGTAGTGCAAGCGTCTATGCTCAGAAGGCAGGAATTCACTCCCCAATCCTGTCCATTTGAGGGTCCAGGCAGGGCGAGCACATGCAATTCTAAATGTCCCGAAAATCTGGAAATGCGGGTGTTGGGACCACGAATACTCTTGTCTAATTGGCTGAGACAGGCCAAGGAATTGGTAGTAGTTCAAAGTATATATATAATATATATATATATAAAGTATGGACGCATCTTGAGCCATGCCAAATCACATTTCAACATGAACCGATATTTATATTTTTGCAACCCTGCTGGTGGTTGAATACTAGGCCGAATCAGCGCAGTTCTTCGTTCAGCACCACTGTGGTCTGGAAGATGAGGTGGACACTGGAAGATTCTGGATCATCCCAAATGTAGCCAAATGTGCCTAAATCCCCCACTAAACCGTGGTGGATGGGATTAAATTAGTTCATTTAGTTCTAGATCTTCCCAGAATCAGTGAAATGATTGAAATGATGTGATGGTTCAAAATAGCTTCAACCGTCAAGGCTTTGCCCTTTTCCTTGCTCCAATTTTGTTTACTTCTTTGTTGCAGACAAGTCCTTCAAACATGCTGAATGTGTTGACAGGATGACGCACCACAGGAGCATGCTGGGTCGACTGCGTGCCCATTAACATTGCCGAAGTGTTGGCACTCTCCTGCCGATGTAGTAGAGGATTGAGCTTGTTAATTGAATCCAGGAAAGCAATGGAAAGCATAGTTTGATTTCCAGGCCTTCCCTGCGACTGACTGTGAATCACTGTAGCCATGCGTAGCCACGTGTAGCCACAGATAGCCATGCGTAGCCATGTGTTGCTTTGTTTGAGGATCTTTTCTTACTGGATGTCGCTGCTTTTATGCGGCCGTTTAGACCGACTGCTCCTTGTGGAGGGGGGTGGTATTAGTCAATCTGAGTCATGCTTTCAATGTGGCCCCAGATAGTCAACCTTTTCACGACATGAGGTTTTCGGTGAGCATTATTGCAAGTGGTACTGTAGCTGAAGAAAGAGTTCAAACTCAGGAAAAAATGGCCGATCCAAAATAGCTAAGTTCTAGAAGTGGGTTAGACGCTTTGATCACACACCCAACACAGTGCTTGGAGGACTGTCTTAACTTCTTCCAGCTTCACACATCCATCCTTGATCAGACTCACAAGGTCGAACACAACTAGCTGGGCAAAGTTCCTGCTTCCAAAACCTTCCAAAGTTGATGGGCGAAGCGTTCCATGAAGTTTGCGCCATGGCTCCTTTGCAGTTTGCGCGACTTCGACCAAGTGGCTTCCGTCAGGCTGCTTTGTTGGCTCATGTTGGCTCGGTTGTGGGACGCTTGATGGGATAAGGAAGGGCAAAAGCATCATTGATCCCCCTGAGGCAAGACGATCAAGGATCCATCTCACAGGCTTTTAGAGTTTGATTTTCATAAATCAGACGTGTAAAGTCGTTTTTGCTGGAGTTCATTGACCACAGGACACATTTCACAGTCAATTTCATTCTTCCTTGGATTGCATCCATGGTTTTTTCCGATTTTTTTTGATCAGGCTTTCACCTCTGCAGGCCTTGGGGTTCAGTGTTACCAAAACTTCCGAGCAGAGTGCTCTTGGGTTTTTGGATGTTCTTGGCATGTGATATGGCGTTCAACGATCCACGAGCAAATAAAGTCTTGATCAAAGGTCCAAGAAGAGTGTTGCATCGTGAGCTGAGTTGTTTTGAGTTGGTTTGGAGTGGATCCGATCTGGTTTGTTTTGATAGTGACAAAATACTGACAAATGCATGACAAATGCATGCTAAAAGCCGCTGTTGAACTGGAAACTAAGCTGGCATATTTATCCTACTGTAGCAACATTTTTTGACTGTTCTCCTTCCTCAAGAAAGGCAGGCGGCGCTCGGCATATTGGCTTTCTAGCCTTTGGCTGCTTGCAGCATTCTTTGCATGCCTCTTGCACCGCAAAGTCCATCAATTTTAACTGCATGTTTTGGCTCCAGTTTTGCAGCCTGGGCTGCCTGCTTCTCTTCATTGCTTGACTTCTGTCCTCTTCTGTCCTCAATCTGTTTCTGTTGGTACCGTGATGATTTCACCTTTAGGCGTCTCTCGGTTTGGTGCAAAGATTCCTACAGGATGTCTGGGCACGTCTTGACAACCTGATCCCAAGGCCTTTGGTGGGATGTTCTGACCTTCGCTTCAAGCTCTTCTGCCACAGGCAACTTCAGCCCGTGCATACCTGTACCAGCTGGTTTGAGAGTTCAAAGCCATTGATATCATGTGACAGCGCCCAATGAGCAAAATCTGGTGTTCAATCTTTTTATCATACTTTATCATGCCCAGGCCGCGAAGATATCAAGGTCCTCAATTGTCCCAGCAGCTGATCATCCCCCTTGAAATAGTGAGGGCAGCCGTAGTCAACATCAATAGATCAATGGAAAATTCACTGGATCGGTTTAAGGGAACATCTTAACCGGAAACAATGTTTTTTTCCCATGAAATATGGGTGTTCCTGTCAATTTTCCCTTGAACCAATCCATTGAAAACTACTCAAACTCGTTGATGTTGCGAAGGTAGATCTTCCAGGAGCCTGCTGCAGGCTCAGCAGAAGGAAATCCGGGCCATTTTGGTGGTTTTCTATGGGTTCGGCATGGTTCGGCCATAGGGCCATCAACATGAAATAGACTAAGATAGACCAACCGAGGGCTCGCCAAATTTCGCTTATTTTAGGTCACTGTAAAGTCAGTGCAAAATTGTGCGCGATATGAGAGTTGGATCCGACGCAACGAAGAAGTTCTAAGATATAACTCGTCTCTTGAAATGGGAACCAAACATCAGAGGGTTTTCACATCTCCTATAAAGGCCTCTCTCACCATTGGCCCGATAGGCTAAGTGTTAGGCATGGTTGTAAGATGTTGTAATTGGACCTGGTAGATATTCAGCTGAATGCAATGGGTGGAAAAATGAGCAATCTCAGCTTTGATCCAACGGAACCCCCCAGGAGTGGAGTGGCGCTGGCCTGCAACTGGGAGTGGCGAGAGTCGGCCAAGTCCTTGCGAATTTCGCTCCACAAGTGAGCTCCATTGCCACCTGGCAGCTGCGAGTTGGAACGATTGATCAGTTGATTTGCTGATGAGGGGAGCTTGACGGAAGACCCAGAGCTATCTTTACAGGATCTTGACTGGATAGAACTATCTCAATCCGTCAATGTTGGTCACATGTGACTTGATGCTCAGAATGCTCAGGTTGTGACCTCTATGGTTCTGCTTGGTGTAATGGGTGCGGCAGGGTCCAATGATGGCACTGCTGGTGGACCAGATTGGAATACAAACGTGCTTAGGCCGCAAAGACTGGTGCCTGATTTGATGTTTCCAGAATCCATCAGAATCCACCTGCATCCATCTTTGAATGAACTAGATCCCAACATCGGTCACCAACGACAGTGCAACCATGAGGTCCAAGTCAGTGTCTCCAAGCAACAAGGGACTTCAGATGATGGAACAGCATGGTCACTGAGTTGCAGCAAGTCACAGCTCTTTTTCAGGAGCCGCGTCGTTGATACCCGGCTCCTGAGAATTTCTGAAGCTGGAGAAAGGAAGTCACATTTCTTTCGTTATGGACATCATGCAGCCATGTTGCTTTTTGAGATGCTGTCAGGAGAGAATGACATGCAAAACTACACTTTGGCTGGGGGTTAGCTGGCTACAGTCTGTGTTTGCTGCATTTTTGAAAGAAGATCCGAATGCCTTGAACTTGAGAAAATCCCAGCCCACTTCCAGGATGTAAGATGATGTAAGGGCTTGTAAGGTGCATCAGTAGTCTGACCAACTCCCCTGCCCTTTAAGTTGTCACAAGTTGTCTATTCCACCATAGAGTTCCATGATGTTCTATGTCTGCATAGACTGATCTCTGACCCGACAGACGTAATTCCCTCGCATCCAAGACACATTCCACTGAACTTCCATCATGAAACGCTTGAAACGCTTGCCTTGCCATGGTGAAAGCCCAGCGACGTGCTCGGCGTCGTTTACGACGCTTCTTATGGCATGGTGCACAAGGTGTGCGGCTGGCACCAGCTTTCCAGAGAACGATTCATAAGCGGATCAGCACTGCTCAGCTGTCGGAATGTGGTTTCTTTCGGGAATGCCCAAATGAGGACGCCCGGCCACTGGTTGATGCTGCACTGTTGATGTTGGTTGAGCTGCAAGTTGAGTCCTGAAAACCTTGTGATTTTGTTGACTTGCGCCAAGAGTCAGATGTTATCAGATGTTATCAGATGTTATCAGATGTTATCAGATGTTATCAGATGTTATCAGATGTTATCAGATGTTCCATGTTCTCATCTGTGGCCTAGCCCTAGTGGCCCTAGTGCGGCCCTTGTGTCTTGAATCAACCCATGAAACAAATTGAAGTCTTTGCATCCTGCGACATCCTGCGACATCCTGCGACTCGAGCCCTTTTAATCCCGACCCAAAATCTTTCCGCTCGTGCTGCCGTGCTGCTGAAGTCTTTGGAACTTTTTCGCCATGGGTGCCGGAGCCTCCGCGATGCCGGAGATGCTAAAGATGATTCCGGAAGATGAAATGGAGGAGGCGGTGAAGCAACTTCCTCCTGAGGCCATTGAACTCATGAAGAAAATGGTTGCAGTAGCTGAAGAACACCAGGCCAAGGAGAAATCTTCGACCTCGGAGTCCTCGGAGGCCAAAGGAGCGTCCAAAGAGTCCAAGGAGGGCTCCAAGGCCTATGAAGCCATCGAGAAGATTGGCAACTCAGATGAAGCCTCCTCGATGAGACGAGCGATCTTTATTTGGGATGAGAAGACGGCCAATGAGGCCTTGAAAGAAATCTGCAAAGACAAAGTCCCAGAGAAGGTCAATGGCGCCATGCTTGTGATGGATCAAGTGGAGTGGGCAGATCCTGCAGATGCCAAGAAATGGCCAGAAGCCTTGACGTTCTGTGCTTGGGATTGGTTCTCAGATCAGCCCAACATGGACGTGCCCTTTGTCCCACCAGAGAAGGCCAAGGAGAACTGCGCCTACCTGTGGGATGAGAAGACGACAGATGCGTGGCTCGAGAAGATTGGAGTGAAACCGGTGGGCAAGAAGGGCAAGGACTTGATCGACAATTCTGGGCGCAGCGAAGCTTTCTCAGACATGGATGAAGCTGACAAGGTCCTGGAGAAGTTGAAGGATTTGTCGATCATCTTCATGAAAGACATTGTGAAGGCTGCACAAGCTTCATAATCATAGACAGTATTTTGTGGCTGTGAGATTTCGGCATTTCTGTGTTACATGTCAGCTTACTCAAAGCTTCCAAGAAGCGGGTAGGCCGACCATTGAGGTGATGGCCTCAACAACCCCCCATGAATCCGTAGCTGGTGAATGCCATTCGCCCATTTGGCTCGTAGCTTCACCACACGGGTTCTATTTTGTATCTTACCACAAGCAGTTGTGGTAGACCATTGCCAAATCTCCTCCAGAAAAATGCAAAGTTTTCACGTTTTCACAACTGATGGGAGGTAGGTTGGTTGCCGCTGGTTGACTTGATTATGAGAATTCTTCGTTCACAAGGCCTTCAGGAAGATCCTTGATGACACCTCTTGCTTATAGATCTTATAGTCAAGAAACTTGTCATCGCTGTTGTGTTCAAAATCATCAACAAAGATTCGAGAAGCAGTTTCCAGCAATTAATGGCAAGCTTTGATCAGAAAAGTCGGCGTGCTTTTCAAGGTGTGAACAAGTGACCACATCTTTCATCATCTTTAGGAGAGCGACTGCTCCATCTTTCAGCTCATCTCGCTGATTCCAACATCTGCACGACTCAGCCGTGGCGCTCGCAGATTGCTTCCCCTGGTGCTGGCGTGGCTGGCAGGGCATCGGCGGCTCCCCTTGGGAGTCGCTGGCGTTTTTTCGGATAAGGACAGACCACGAGACCTGCGTTGCAAGGAGTTTTGTTGAGGTCCGCTATGGTCCCATTATACGTCTTATATCGTAGTATGCAGTATACAGATGTATACAGTAATTATAAGGACGACTAAGGATGTAATTATAGAATACATACAGTAATACATCCCAAGGTTTCAAATTGAAACTGTTTTTACATGTTTTTACTTACAACTTTCTGTATTGTTGTCGGTGTGGAGAGATCCTGACAAGGCAGTGCCCTATTGTAGGTGGGCAGACACCGTTTTTTTGCGCCAGGACATGCGACCAGTTACGCTCAGAGCGAAGCTTATCTCACAATTTCTTGGCACACCATTTGGTGAATTTGGTTATAGAATGTTATGAATATGTAGTAATATTATGTAATAACCAAATGTAGTAATATTCATATTATGAATATGTAGTCATATTATGTAATATTAATTACGATTATAAGTCTATAGACGCAAAGAGGCTCTGTTTCATTCACGTTGATCCATCTAATATCCATCTATTGACATTGGGTGCCAAGTTTCAAAATTAAATTGTCCCATGATACTAAGCACTCTTGCAATGGGTTTGATTTATTTTGTTGAACTTGTTGATGGGAAGTGCTCATTTGCCCAACTGATTGGGAGAAGGCAAACCTTATGCCATCCCAGGCCATCCCAGGCCACATGGTTGCCATGAGTTCTCGCATGTCGCACGAGGCTCACCCATTCCCAGCGCAGGGAACGCTGCTATGATGCCGTGGTGGCCGTGAGGCTCCTGGCCCTGAGCCGATTCTTACTCTGCGACAAGCTGCAAGAGGTGGTTGAGAGGTGGAAACGGATGGACGGTGCTGTGAAATGACCCTGAATGAAACGGCGAAATCCGCATGAAAAACGGCGTTAACATTTTGAAAACATGCACGGGGTTCCGGAGTTCTACATTTTCACATGTCAGATCGACCTGCACGCTGATTGCTTTGAATTAGCCTTGCTGCGAGCCGTGCGATAGGTGGATTTGGCGCAGTGGATCTGTGGGACGCAAAGCTGTGGCTTTGCAACTCTTGGAAGGCGATTCCAAGGAGATTTGCTGAGGGTTTTGTCGAACGTTGAGCGCTGACAGATGGATGCCATGGAAGACAGACCATCGTATGCCACAGTGTAGAGAAATTTAACCAAATTATACCAGCAGTGGCACATTGCGGCCCAAAGCATAACAATATGCTTTGCACTGGAATGTTGTTCTGAGACCTTTGGCGACTTGCAATGGTTGAAGCCGGTCACGGCCTCGCGTGCGCACGCGCATGTCGGTCTCGCGTGCGCACGCGCATGCTGGTCTCGCACGCGCACGCGCACTAATTGCGCGCTTATTTTTTCTCGCGCAGGTCAACGAAAATGAC
>Ga0126342_10000289_pt1 | contig 48651 bp, 44 predicted proteins | sample Cyp1metagenome_FD_92528 | JGI IMG/M metagenome (GOLD analysis project Ga0126342, IMG submission 92528) | Coral microbial communities from Lord Howe Island, Old Settlement Bay, Australia - Cyphastrea 1 metagenome | ecosystem: Host-associated > Invertebrates > Cnidaria > Coral ...
TGGGGGCTAACATTTTCTTCTGCAGGAGGTTTGAGTGAAGAGAAGTATCAATCTCAGTTTGGCAATATTTTTCCTGTTGCTCTCTTTTGCCCCCCCCTACCTTTCGTCCCCCCCCTCTCAAGTCTCTAAAGGTGTCACCCTTTGATCGGGGTATGTTTTGGGTATTTGTGGCATTCTCATTGGACAAAAATCGACACGTGGAGTACAATGGATGTTGGTTGAATATGTATTAATTTGATTTTTTAATGGATTTCAATGGTGTTTGACACACAAAATGAATTTGTGCTTCGATTTCCTCGTCTCTTGTGGTGCATCACTACATGGCCATTATGATTGATCATATCCACATGTTTGCTCGCAGCAGCCCCCAAGTTTATGACATCACGGTTGTAATAGCTGTGAAGGTGATTTCCCATGTTCTTGGGGGACTTCAACATGTTTGTGCATGGTATCAGTCGTATCCCCGGTTCATGTAAGATCATGTTCTCTATTTTTTTGAGTTGAACCCTGCCTAATCAATCAGCATTTTTGCTATCACCACTTCCAATCATGTCCCTCTCCTCAACTAGAGAGAATCGCCCACAGACTTAGAGAAAACATGTCTTCCCCCCAACTCATAGGCAGTGCCTATGATATATAGACATCACCATCTTTAACATACTGCAACTGAAAAAATACTAACACATCAGCACCACTTGAAGTGGATCAATCAATATAAATCACCACTTCAACTATCTTCGACTGGTTAAATCACCATGTTCCTCGCCAAACATCATACATCGCGTCTGAGGCCTCGAGTCCCGAGCGGACCCCTGGCCGCAGCCCCGAGGGACATGTGGCGTTCCTGGTGCAGGAGGCGGTAACCAACCAGGAGATGGTGAAGATCAACGTTTTTTGGGTGCAAAATCGTGGGAAATCCAACGTGTTTAATTAATCTTAATAAGTTAACATCATGTTTAGTGACACAATACCTTATATAAATCTTTATTTCGAGGTATTTGAAGACAGCTTAGGTCCAACACTCTCATCAACGGCATCATTTTTGGGGTGTAACATGGGTATTATATGGTTCAACATCTGGCTAATATAGCTGGATAATAGCCCAGATATAACCAACATACGATTTAAAAACACATATATGTTGAAATATGTTGAGGTGGTCGGTTACGCCAGAATAAACCAGGATGGAAGCAACAAAATATGGATATGGAAGCAAAGCAACATGTCACCTGATACAAATGAAAAATCAGCCACGACAGCAAGACAACAAGTGGAGACTCATATGTAACAATGCGGATAGAAAAACCAAAGTAAGTCAACTTAGATATCTGACAGACGTGATCAATCCACAACTATTTATTTGGAGACGCGATCCATTTGAGAGTGCAAGAATTTGCAAGATTTAAACAGCAAATTGGCATATTTCATCAGCAACAATCAGGATGGCAAAATCGCTTTTTTGGCAAGAATTGGGGATGCACATTTTCCCCTGCCAGGTGAGGGTCTCCAGATTTTATCAAAGGTGCAACTCCTTCTTCTTCGTTCTTCTTCTCCTGCTCCTCTTTGTCCTCATCTCCGCTTCCTCTCTGCCTTCTCCTCTTGCCCGAACTCCATATTGCGAGTTCAGGATGCTGCGGGGGGTGCATGGGCCCGAACCCTAAGGAGCTCAGGATGCAGTGGAGGGCGCCTGGACCCGAACACATACCAGAGAGAATGCCAGATAAAATGCATGTCAGAATTGATGCCGGATAGAATGCCAGAATGAATGCCTGAAAAGATGTCAGATACAGAAAGAATGTCAGAATAGATGCCAGATAGAATGCCAAAAAAAAATCAGAATATATGCCAGAAAGTATGCCCGAATGGATGCCGGATAGAATGCCAGAAATAATGTTAGATAGAATGTCAGACTATATACTGTATTTATATATATAGTATATTATATATGTCATATATTACTTCAGATGGTAAGGCAGAAACTATGTCGGAATAGTGTGTCAGGGTGGGGATCACTCGAAGTAAAGTATTTTTTGGGGCAAGAATTGGGGATGCAAAAAAGACAACAAGCATGGGAATATATTGGAGACATACATAAGTGAACATGCATGAAAATGCTCACATTACCATGGTGACGTTGATTTGGATACCCTCTGGTTATAGCAATGATCTTCAAATTAGAAAACGTCCATTTATCCCATGGATGAATATTAATACCCACATTTATCCAATTTATACCATGGATTACCATGTATTTCCAAGCTAGCTATATGTAATTACCGGGTTAAGGTACAACGTTGTGTCAACGTGGAGATTGCGATTGCGACAAAGCTTCGGCCTCTTTGGCCCTCAGGGGACCTAATCGACAACTGAAATCGGAATGCAATTGTTTAGAAAAAGATGAACATGATAAAAGACATATTAACAAAACATATAAAGACGATATGAACCACCATCATCAAATTGAAACAACATGTTTTGACAAAATTTGATGAGATTGGTCATGAATTGTTGATCCGTGTCAGGCGGAGGAACGCTCCCAGCGGTGGGCAGCGGCCATTCGGCATGTGCTGGATAGCATCAGGCGGTTGAAAGGGCGGTGTTGGAATTTTAGGGAACTCCTGGGCAATACCCTCGTTATAGTACGAAGTTATATGTGGTGAAATGAGAATTACTATGTTATACTGCGTTATACTTCAGCCATACAAATTCGTTTGCTCACCAAACGACCCAGAATATGATGGTTTGCATCAACATCCAAGATAACCCACACGAAACCCCGAAAGCCTCGCAACCCAAATGTTGGCAAGATGTTTGGTGAACATGATTGAGCATTCTTTTGTTTTGTTCAATATCTGAGTTCAACTTTAATCCGGTATCAATCATTCCAGCGGAAGTTGCAACAATGATGTTGTTACCGCTTTGCTGCAGTCACACATATCGAAGGCAAAGTATCAATATAAGAAGTATGACGTGATCACATCTGGACAAATGATGGCGACCTAACAATGAGTCACCATAGATGACGGGACAGCAGGATTGGAGAATCATCCCAAACATGAGGTCTATTTCAAGTGAACAAAATATAATTATAAGGTGCCCACTTTGGAAGATGATCCATGTCCAATTTGGCAAACATGTTTCACCAGGGCATCCTGATATCAGTCGTGGTATATGTACATGTTCCATTTGCAGATGGCTATGAGCCTTGCTTACCAGAATGGCCTCAAAAAACAGCAACAACAACAACAACTCCAACTCCAACAACAGAGACTCCTTTTGTCCAGGTTGCCCTACTATACTTATAAAGAAGACGCACCATTTGTAGACCATGCATTATCAAAGTGCAAGCAGTTGTCACTTCAACCTAAATCAAATGTCAACTTAAATTGACGCAGTCGTTTTTGTTTGAATTCAAATTTAATGTTGAAATAAATGTAGATGTGTTTCAGATCTGCCATGAAGCGAAAAAAAATATTAGGGAAATAAAGCGGATGTCCACATCTATCTTAGTCAGCCCCAGGATAGAATTGCCAAATATGCTTTGCACTATATATATATATATGTATGCATATATATATACATACACATAGGGGCCATCATAGGGGGATCCCCATTTTGAGACCAGTCCTCAGCAACTTCTTACTGCACCAGGTTACATCTGATGGTTTTTAAAATAGGGCACCCGTATTTGTAATCTGGTAAGATATCGGATACATTCAGATACCATGCAAAAACACTCCATTATATTATACATATATATATATTTAAATATACTGTATATATATATATACTGTATTATATATATACACAAACCTTAAATATTATTAGTCTGTGTTTTATTTGAGTATTTTGAGTATTGCTGTATTTAGATATTGATATATATATATTTATATTGATATTACCCCATGTTCCATTTATATATTATATCACATATATATATATACATGTCATCCTTCAGAAGGACCAGTGCCGATTTTTGACCAGGATTGCACCTCCACTGCCGCCCCTACGGAGGTTGTTTTTCGGGACGGTGCTGAAGAGCCATGGTGGGGTTCGAAGGTTGATGGTTGTAACATATGGTTATATATTGATGTTAACATATGGTTAATAAATGTTAATATGGTTACTAGATGTTAATATGGTTAATAGATGTTAATATGGTTAATAGATTATTAATATGGTTAATAGATGTTAATATGGTTAATATATGTTAACATATCGTTAATTGCTGTTAATATGGTTAATAGTTGTTAATATTGTTAATAGATGTTAATATGGTTAATATAGTTAACATATGGTTAATAGATGTTAATAATTATTGGTTAATAGATGTTTATATGGTTAATATATGTTAACATATGGTTAGTAGATGTTCATAGTGGTTAGATGTTAATATGTTAATATGTTTTTGACATATGAGACAATGGATATAACGGTATAAGCATATCGGAAAACGCTCTATTACTAATGATTACTACCATGTAATGGGTATTTGATCGGTATATTCTGGGGATGTAATGCGATAAGACGATATAGAAACAAACAAAAATGATATTATATGATGGTTAGTAATTTGTGATTTAGTAATTAGCTATGAGAGATAAATGGGATAAACCAGAGTTTGCAATGCGATATATATATATATATATCTGGGTAAATCATAACGACCTCACTGTGACCTCACTGGAATCATGGTTAATAAGGGAAATCATCCCAAAATGGCCTAAATTCAGGTTAGTGAGATATTATAATTTACCCATATATATATATGTGTATCCCCATCAAAAATGTTTATTTAATGGGATATATGTTCACGGGGATGTAATAGTATCAAAACCAATCAAGTGAAATCAATCCCATCCCCCTAATATAAAACACCAGCCAGAAAACATGGTTAAAAGTGGGGGGCTCAAAACACCTTTGTGGGACCATTCAGGGGACATCAGGGGACATGATGGGAATTGTTCATGGGTTTTTCTAGTGGGGTATATCACCAACAATATATTCATAGAATTGGATGATGGGAAAATTGGAACCGGAACGCCCTATATTTGATGGTAACAACCATGGTTTCCGGTTAAAATTTTCCCAACAAAACCAATCCAACTATATATGATATTAGTGGGTTTTGTCTTACCTTCAAATTGCTGATCGATATTAGTTATGATTGTCAACCAGGGGATGGAATGTTCATCAAGATTTACCCCAAGAATGGCCAGTTTGTCGATTGGTAAATCTACCATGCATGGAGTTGATTGGCTGAGTCTACAGATTAATATAGCCGCAGCCATATTGGTTAGAGTCAAAGTTTGTGCACATGATTAGCTTTTCACAACAGGATGTCACTGAACTACCGAAATTGTAGCGGGGATTTCCGTGGAGGCTGAATCCAATAGTAGTTAAACCTGAATGGGGTACGGTTTCTAAGATTTTTCAATACCACCGGAAACGCTCAATTGGGGGTTTCTTAGGGGGATCGCCAGTCGTCACCTTGAGAACCAATACTAAGTCACGGTCATCCATGATGACTGGATGATTGGTAATTACCCCTATGACTTCGGAAACCTCCAATTGGGTATGGATTTACCACCTCTTAGTGCTGAAGCTCTTCCAATGGCCACAGGGCAGAAAGTCCCACGGCTGACTTTGAGGTGCCAGGGAGAGGTGGTGGATCGGGTACCTTCGGGGGTTCCATTGGCAAATTCATTGCTGATTGATACGTCATAGGGGGTTATTGCCTTAGAATACCAAGAAACATGTTGCAAAGCCAGTAATTATATATCCAGTCATTACGCATGTGATACTTACCTTATACTTTTGGTAATTATACTGTGGGTGATAATCATTGGGAATCATAATCACAATCATAAACACAAAAATTATTGGGGATTACCTCATAATACTGTATATACATATATTAGAATCATTATAGATTCTCAATGATTAGCTCTCTATGACCCGGGAATCGCAATCATTGGGACACCGAATTGCCTGTTGCTGGGCTCTGCACGCCCGCGAAGCCGTTTGGAGGGAGGCAATTTTTCGATGGTCCCTGATGGTCCCTGATGCTCCAAATTGGGGAAGAGTCATGACAGTCATGACAGTTAACAGCATATACAGCATTCAAAATCCAAATCATAGGACAGATGAGGATTGATAGCTGGGATTGATGGTCCCTGATGCTCCAAAATGGGATTGATTCACATCCTCATCAGTCCTCATCCGTCAATCCCAGCAGGCGGCATTGGTCGACTCCGAGGGTGACTCGGGTGGAGGTCGGCCACATGGGCAAACATCCCATGTGTTATATAGATTTATATAGGGGTTCATGGGGTTAACGGTATAATTATACACAATATATGTATATATATATATATATATCATATTATATTATATTATATCATATTATATTATATTATATTGTATTATATTATATTATATTATGTTATATAATATATTATAATATATATATATTATAACCAACAAGAATTGGTTGATTACGGGAATTATGGGCAATTAGGATGCGTTTGAAATATACATCTCCCTGACAGAAGGGTAATCCTTTTGCCTTAATGTCAAGATAAGCATCGAAAAACATACCGAAAGGAAGAGATCCAGTGATTACTAAACACCCGTTTCATTTCGGGGGTAGTGAATTCGAAGGAAGATGGAGGTAGGAATTGGGTGCAATGAGCCCGAAAAGTCCACTCGAGTTGTGGGTAAACCAATGCCACCAGCCATCACTGGGAATGGTTTGTACCATACCAACTATAAAAATGGTGATTGAAATTGGGGGATGGTGGAAATGGCATTGTTTTACTAATTTACCCACATTATGCAGTTTTCAACTTGTTTTGTTTGTTGTTTTTGCTGTGTCAGTTGATTTTTGAGGCGTCAAGATGTTGCTCACATCCAGGAGTCCGCTCGAGTCAAGAGTCAACCACCCTGGAGGATGCGGTGTAACCGGTCTGGCCTGGCTGGGTATGTTGGGGGTGATGTTGGGGTGATTTGGGCGATTTGATGGTGTAAACCAACAAGAGAATCAAGAAACATGAAACTGAAGAGATACGTGAGATACACATCCCAAGATACAGTATATTAGTGTATATTCTCATCTATTCAATATATTCTTTGCATGTCTATGTATTTGGTGGACCAGAGACCATTGCCATCTTGACTCATTGCGGGCCTTCACGATCCTCGAGACGGCACGAAGAAGGGTGCAGGCTTTTTTGGATCAGATGGTTTGTTTTTTAAATAGCTTCGATTGGGGATTGAATTGGGAATTATAAATATGCAAGATATAGATCCAATCATTCTTCATCTCATGATTGTACCTATTCATTGATCCTCATATGATTTGCATCAATGTGCAGCTGTGTCTTTGTGTTTTGGTAGTTTGATATTCCCTGTTCGTTGTGCGTATTGCCGTATTTTTTTTGTGGCAGTGACAGATGGAGAGGCGGGACCATAACCTGTTGGTTGGAAAGTGCTGGAAAGTGACATGGATGAAGCAAAGCTGGCAGCCAAGTCACAATGAACTTTCAGCCAGAACACAAGGCGCTGTTGGACAATCTCCAAGTTGAATCTTTAGAGTGAGCAAACGGAATGGCATTCAGCGTGATGCCAAGCCGTCTTGCCTCAGAGCAGCATCAGGGCAACCTCAATTGGGTAGTCATCATATGTAATGTATAAAAAATATATAGGAATGTTGGGGTGTATATATATATACACAGTGTAATGCATGAAACATATCTGACATAACATTGACTTGCATGTAATTATCTGTCTATACATCTATCAAACACAGCAGCAGATGAAGCTAAATTGGTGAAGCAAAAAAGCTCTGTATCAAGATATCGTGGCCAAGATGTTTGGGGCCCCCAACTTGCCGTGAAATCATCTCCCAGACTGCCACGATCTCGCAGGAGTTGCTTCCCCGTGTTGCCCCTCAAGCCGTCACAGGCCTGTCGTGGCTTCCAAAAAGAAACGGTCAGGATGAAAGCCATGTTTGGGAGTTTCAGTGTTTTACCAACCCACATATCTAAAGTGGTATAGCAATTCAGTATGCCACTATTAGTCACTATTAACCATTATTAATCACTATTAATCACTATTAACCACTATATGTCAACCACTATTAACCACTTATATGTCAACCATTGTCAACCACTATTGATCACCATGAAATGATGGGGCTAACGTCTTAAAACTACATGAAATCACCGCCGATGAGGGGAAATGCCTATGAAATGCCATTAGTGCAGAAATTGACGCAGGAGAAGTGTAGTTTTCTAACCTGGCTGGGTCTTTCATATGGACAATAGCACCTCGAGCTCTTCTATCTCGACACGCTGCCAAAGAAAACGAATCCCAGAAGCCAGCGAAGAAAATGACAGGGATCCGATGGGGTTGTTTCAACTTGATCTTCTTCCAGATGATCTCACCTTTTGCTATGCAAGTGATCCAGAGATTGGTTCAGCCCCAAGATATCAAAAGCCGAAGCAAACAGCAAACCCTGTTCCTGTCTTGCCGTGTTTCCAGCCAAAAAGGTTGCGCCTGCGCAAGATTTTTAGAGCAAAACAACAGAGCAAATAAAGCAAGCAAGCGTAGCATATCGTAGCATCAACATGTTGAACAAAAACCACAGACGCAACATGATGCTATCCATGCACCGAAGGGACCCCCGCATCTCCATCTTCACAACATTGAAACGATCGTTAGTTTCATCAAAAATCCTCATTCAGCACATCCAATACGTCCCACAATAAAGTGATTAAAACATATTAAAACCCCACACGAATTCAACATACAATCTTACAATGGTCATATTTGGCAATCTTGATACGAACTGTATCTACATAATTCATGTAGGAAATGTATAATATGTAGATTGTGTGGCAATAGAGAGCCTAACGCGGAAAGTAAGTGATTTACAGATTGGAACATGGGGTTGTCCGGCACACCTGTTGATTCCCACCATTCCCAGGCCCCGACAATCCCCAAGAGATGCTTGAGGCTCGGGAGTTGCCACATGCCATATGGAGGTTTCCTAAAATGGGGGTACCCCAAAATGCACCAAGTGGATGATTTGGGGGTAACCCCACTTTAGGACAGTGCCCAAAATCCCAGTTGCCGGTTGGATCCAAATGGGAGGGGGTGCTGCTCTCTCGAGCACGTGAGGCCTGGAATTTTCATCCATAAATGAGCCATTTGGGAAGGCAATGATCAGAGAATGTGAACCTCAGTAACCTCAATCACACACACCGCTTCAGTTATGGCCCTTTACCAGTTATAAGTGCTTATAAGCCCATTTATAGAGTGTATAACCCCATTTATAACCAGTTGTAACTCATAAATGGACACACCACTTTGTTTTGTTGTGTTTTTTTTTCGACCCAAGGGGGTCATTTTTTCGAGCTCAAAATAAACACCCGACTCGGAGGTCTGGAAGACGCGATGCGAACGCTTGGAGAAAGCGTCCCTCGGATGACGCACTGGATGACCTCGGTGGTTCCGATGGGATGACTTTGCAGAAAAAGCACTAGTCCAAGCTGGTGGTTTTTGAGCAAAGCATTCCCGGTACAATTCATGTCTGAATTTTCTCTTGGAAATTCAAAGTGGAAAGATGAAGTTTAACTCTGAAAGAAACCTGTTGCCCCATTTGAACAGTCGTTGTAATGTGTACAAAACAGACCCGTGATGCTTGCTTTACATGGTTGTCTGATGTTGCTTGTTTGTCCTGCTGTTTGTGAATAAATGGACAAATGCTGGATACCGCAATGGATACCCCGCAATGGCAAGTCTTATAGAAAAAAAGAGATAAACAACCTTTGGATTTTCATGGATTGTAGGGTATTATTATTTTCAGACAAACCCATATATATATATAGTATAATATAATATATATATATATATGTCAAGACGGACAAGACGACAAATTCGGGGGCCGAGGTTGGAGAGTTGCCAGTTGGAGGCCTGCAGTTTGACTGGCTCACCGAAAACCCAGTAGAATGATTGTTACAGTAGGATTTGTATAAATGTGTACATTTTTTTAAATCATGATATATGTGTAACTATATTTAATTATAGTAATATGGTGATATATATATATATATATATTATATATAAATGATTATATGATAAATATGTATAATATACAAGTAGAACCCGCGCAAGGCGGGTGGCGGAAGTTTCCAGGTTTAAGAAGTGTAACGCTATACTGTAGGATCCAAAGACAAGGTTTGCCTATAGGAGCTGCGGCAGACTTACATGCTCTTTTCCGGGACTTCTGACCTCTTGTTGCAAATTGTGAAACCACATCTCAACTCTTCCAACGACTTCTCACCTCTCGTCATCTCTTTTCAACGATGCTCATTTCTGTGCACATCTTCTTGACTCTCCGCAGCTCTCTTTTCATCTCTCTCTTCTGCTCTCAACGCCTTTGAACTCGTGTTGACTCGCCTGTGGAAATTAAGAGGTAGTTTGGGTTCCACTCAAGCGCACCCAAGCTGTTCTTTTCAGCTGGCAGAACAGGAGTATGTCACATATGTCAGTCAAGTGGAAAGCCCATAGTCTTCCAGATATCTTGTCTGTTGTTTCGATTGTTTCTTGTAGAAACATTGAGTCCCTCTACCGGATCTACCAGACTCTCTGGTTCGAAGGATCTCTGGGATCTATATAATCGGTTCCAACAAATTTAAGACTCCCCGCCATATCATCAATGAAACCTAAGATGTTTGTTGGTTCAGCAATTCCGCCTGTTTGTTCAAATCATATTGGCTGAATCCCTTGGTACTTCAATCGGTATCGTTCGCTTCTCATTGTCAAGGCCCAAGAAAGCCTAGAAACTTCACAAGCAGAGCTGGCAGCAGTAGAAGGCCGTCGAAGATTTGTTGTGGAGCCTGGCTGCGAAGTTTTCTAACTCAAACAAACAAATACAAAAAAACGTATGTGTGTGGCAGTGTTTTTGGAATGTGGCTTTCCCTCTCCAAATATGACCCACATTCATTTGGTGAGTCAAAACGGCTTCAGCCCAAGCCATAGTGGTAAGTTGTTTAGATCCATTTTAGTTCATTTAGGGACCACCATGTAATGCTGATAATCCCTGATAATCCCTGATAATCTCTGATAATCCCTGATAATCTGAGTTTGCGGTTGATGTCCTATTCCGACACTGTGTGCGCACATGACATCCACAGAACATCCACACAGCATCAAGATAATTACAAGGCAAACAACATCCTAAATATGTGTTTTTTTACCGTTTGTTGCACGTCAACAGTTCACACCCAGATAACGACAGATGTCGATCACGGGTTCAAGTTTTTCCGGGAAAAACATGGTAGTACTAGCATGTACTAGCCATTGATATTGGGGAAGGTGAAGGTTCACGTTTGCCAGATTGGCGTCCACCAAGGGAATCAGTAAACCATCCTGGTCAGGACTGGCTTTTGACCCCGAAATCCCCCGAACCAACCAGCCAACCCCACACCATTTTGCTGCACAGGTCGCGTGGCAAAACGGGAAGCGGAGCTCAGAAACTCGGACCTGCATTTGATGACCTCACCGTAAGGGTCCAATGTTTGTTTCTTTGCTGCAGCATGTTGCAGCTAAGCCCATAATTTCCCATAATCTAATTGTATAGTGTTTTCAAATATATTCAAATATGTTAGTTGGTTTTTCAGGCGACACATATTTTTCGAAACCACCAACCAGATAATGAGTGCTTCACCGACATGTTTTTCGGAATGTTTTTCGGAATGTCACCGAAGATGTTGTCGGACAGCATGACGCCAAAAAATGACAGCATGACGAGAGTGGTTCGGTGGTTCCTTCGAAGCCAGCAAGCATTTTCATGTCGAGAGCCAGCAAAGATGGGACCTGGGTCATTCATATCTGGGCAAAGATGGTGGACCTGGTACAACACTGCTAACATTGATGCCAAGTTGGATGCTGACAGTTTTTTGGAATCCATTTGCTAAAGATTGATGCCAAGTTGGAAGTTGAGAGGGTATCAAGATTGGCAATGGAGATGGCTGCAGCCATGAAAAATAACTCGCCTTATGTAAATTACAGCTTACTTCAGGTTAAGATCTGACGTGCCAAGATCATGGGGACAGAACTTGGCAGTGTTGGGCTGATGGCTTCATTTTTAGTCGAAGCTTTGCCTTGCATAAGTATTTGCACCGACTAATGATGGCCAGTACTTGTTTATAATTTGGGGTTAAAATTCATCATATTAAGAATGGCCTATAATTATCAATTTGGATAATAATAATAATGGGGTTGAAACAACCAATTATTGATATCTCATTATCATGGGATTATAATAATAATGGGAGAACCATAATTGGATAATAATCCCATTATCTCCATATTACCAAATAATCTCCATAATAATAATGGGAGAACCATAATTGGATAATAATCCCATTATCTCCATATTACCAAATAATCTCCATTATCAGCATATTATCTCCCAGTGGTTCTTTGCCGATATCCGGGCATGTCACCGCCGGTGATGTCTGGAGTCTTGGGCACAGGAAGCTAGGCACAGCCGAAACGAACTGGCCGTTACCGTTACACAAGAAAAAAAACATGCCGACGTCTTAAGTGGAATCACTCGGAATCACAAGGAAAATCTGCCTTAGAATTATTGAGTATTCATAAATTAATACATATTACAATTTACTTGTATATCAATGTTTAAGATTTTATAAACATTCCCTATATATGAAATTGTTTTTTTCTAGAAATTGATCGGATCTTTGGCCATCAGGACAAGAGATCATCGACCTCAGGCCAGTGTGGTCGGAGCTTCTTCCAGTGGGTGAATCAGTGAATCGTAGCTCCGATGGCAAGAACTTCACCCTAAAAAAAATGATGAGTCTCCAAGGTGGGGCCATAGCTAAGTTATGCTAAGTTGACTATAGTTGACTTAGTCTTAGTTCACTTGGCTAACTAGGCTTTGTGGGGATACAACAAACTATAGATCTATAGTTCGTGGGGGTTATAAACCAACTTCTACTTCTAACCGTGCCACCTTGTAAGGAAGCCATCCCAAGAATTGATCTCATTGGCCCAGCCAACGTAAGCCATGCTCAAGTTCTATGTCAGAACTATACAGCACCGCGTTTGGTGGGTCTTCCTCCTGTGGTTTTAGAGAGATGTTGCTAAGGTTCTGGGGGTGGAACACCATCATGATGGTTTTCCTCCACTGGAGATTACTTGATAATGTTTCATTTGGTCTATTCCTGAATCATGGTGTTTGCCTTCAACACAGCTTCTGGTTCGTTTGCCTGGCCACAGGTCACACATGTTGGTTGCTTTTGCGTATTTGCCATCCATAGGGTCCCCCAATCAACCTCAGTTGTTGGGTCATCGCTACCATCATTCCTATGTCTTCTGTTTATTGGTTAAAATAATACGTGGTAAATTGTCCAAATAGGTTGTACCCACCATTCTTCATCATACTACCATCGTCGTCACCACAACCGGTGACTACCGGAGCAAGTGTCGCTGGTTTGTGGCCGACTTGGCCATATAGGAAAGGAACCGCCACCGTCAATCTCATCAGCACGTTTTTCAGCTCTAGACAACATATTTCAATTATATACAGTATATTTCCTGTGAAAACTGTGACAAACAAGTCATGCCCCTGACAGTTTTGAACACTGTCCCCCTTTGAATTGCCGTGATCAAACACCACGCTTGAAGAGAAGGATTCTTCGAGCATAGTCTGACAAACCATTGGTTATAGTGATTAGTGATGGTGTGTGGATAACGTCCCGAGTTTGTTGGGTTGTATCCCCACCGACCAATTTGCCAATGGGACGCTTGGGGTGTCTAAATTGTTTTGTTCATTTGAATTTCATAGAAGTTCACAAATCATCCAATTAGACAAGGCCGTGTTTGGCCAAATCAAAAATAATTTCGGTGCAAATTCACCAAAGCAAAGCAGAAACAAGTAGGCAAACGCGCCATGTTTTCACATTGGGGATGTCTGTTTTGACATGTGACCCACAACTGTTGCTTGATATCTAATATATTGGTGTAGGGGATTTTTTCTTCACCAGAAACCATCGATTTTTCCCATTTTATTTTTTGGGTTTTCATGGGTTTTCTGGTTTACCCTCTGGTAAACTAACATAGCTATGGAAAATGGCCATTTATAGTGGATTTTCCCATAAAAATGGTGATTGTCCATAGCTATGTTAAATTACCAGAGGGTAATTTTTCCCTTAAACCAATCCATTGATAGGGAGGCGGTTTCCTCACCAACACTTTCCAATCAGCCAGGTCTGAACATTCCAAGGAACGAGAGAAGTGGCGTGCGGAAGGCAAACGTCTGCAGCCGCTTGGCGCGGCAGCGACGCTGATTTGGTGGCCGGAATGGTGAATCAAAAACTATCCCTATGGATCCAAACACTGTCTGAGAAAGTACTTTAAGCCTCCAAATTATAGTAAATTATACCCCAAACACTTCCTAAGAAGGTATTTGGATCCATAGGGTATGGTACTTAAACTTAGTTGCCAGTAGTATTCCATAGTTTCAAAAATTATCCGGTACATATCTGTGTGAAATATTAATCTAATTATGGATTTCACAAGTAATTTGCCAGTAAAGCTCCAGATACGACAATGAGTTTTTTTTTTTTAACTACATGGTGGTAGTATCATGTTGCAGTCGCTAAGCCGCGGTATTTCTCGAAATTATCGACCTTGGACATGCTGTGCTCAGGAGAGCAGTGTTCAAGTTTGGCCGTACCAGTACCATGCATACGTATCCTGTCTAGAATTGTTGCAATCTTGCAATAATCTTGCAGTACAGCTCCCTCTGAAACTTGCGCATCAATTCCCAGTAGTCTTGGCCGGAAATCTATGGATCTGGCGTTCAAGTGATCTTGAGAGACACAGTGGAAACGGCCAAGGAGGGTCGTCAAGTCGCCTGTTCACCCTAGGGTTCCCCGGTGCGAAGGAATCTTGTGGGTGCCACATCAAGCCATCTGTGAGTCCAAGGTCATCATTGAAGGAGACACAAAGGCGTGCCAAGGCGAGCAACAATTTCGGCGCCACGCAACAGAGTCGTTCAGGTTTATGTCCATTCTTTGTGATGATATATATATATATATGTATGTATTAATTGTAGAGATGTGTCAGTGTGGTTTGATGCGTATGTGTATGTCCCTACATGTCTGAAGTCTATCAATAGGAATTAATAGGTCAACAAAGCGGATTCATGTGACATGTGACATGTTCCAGCTGGATTTCACGCACCTCCCGTTGGATTTCACAGCTGTGCTAGCCAGCGTCAAGTTATTGTGGCCTGTTCCATGGAGTATCATCGATCCTGTTAAGAGAAAATAGCTTGGTTGGCGGTTAAGAGTAATATTATGTCCATTCTTTGTGATGATATGATACTCGTATATCTAGAATTAACAGAGATGTGTGGTCTCACCAAGAAGAAAACATATATGTGGTTCTTCATCCCTGGATGATGACCCTCTAACTTTGATGGGTTGAACCACCAGTCATCGCCATAGACGTGCTGAAACGTAGAGCTACTATGATCCAAGTGAAGTTGAGATCTATAGTTAGTAACCAAGTCAGACTTGTCACGTCAAATATTTAGTCTCGGTATGTATTGGTAATATATGGTAATATTTGGTAATATATCCATATATATATATATATATCCCACATGTCACCCAAAGTTTGCTGTGTTCTTCAGACTTTGATTTCTCTGAACGTTGGATATTCATCAGTAGCAAACCAAGCATGTTTGAGCGGATGGTGGAGAAACCTAAAGGTCGCCCGAACAGGGCTTGAATGTTGATGCTTTGGGGTCTTCTTCATCGGGCGGCGGATACAGTTTTAGTATGTTTTAGTTCGAAGAGCCCCGCGGAAACCTAAAGTGAAGGCACGTCCTTGCGATGTGGTGCTAATCACCAAGTTTAGAGCACTCGAAAATTAGAGATGGATCAAAACATATCAAAACATATCAGAACCAGACCTAATTTGGGATGAACATCCATGCATCCCAGCAACTGGAGGTTCACCAGGGGTATTCCATGGGTTTTGACTTTCCTGATGGCCAGCGGCTCAGACACTGTCCTGTCCACACACCTGCCGATCTCAGCATGGCGAGCGTGCCGGTGGCTGATTTGCCTAAGGAACAGCAGGCCATTTTGGCTGTGGGCCATGGCCAAATCACCAGATGTAATATATGGAGATATATTAAGCTCACCAGTTGAGAATTGTTGTGTTTGCTGGCTAAGAATGGCATAGGTTGGCCATGAAATAATTTCTTTGTTCTACTAGCGGTAGTCAACCAGCAGAAATAGATATCAGATATGTTTATAATTGTGTTTTGTTTATGTTTGTTCCAAACCGACAAGAATATGTCCAACATCAGATAAAGCCAAGCTGAATTTCTATGGGTCACAATTTACGGTAAAAGGCATTGCCCATAGATGATCGTAGATCGAGGGGTCATTGTCTGCCATACTATCCGACTTTTTGCACTGCAAATTTTGACCTGGACCACAGCCATTTGATCATTTGTCTGTTGAGTATAACGAATGACCAAAGTTAAAGTCATTGTTTCTCTGGTGCACTATGCTTGCTCCAAGCCCATGAAAGAGGAAGCAGGGAACTCAATATTTTAGGGTTTATTTGATCTCCTACCTTGCTCAACAAGTTCAAGTTTTTCCAACTTTGACCAATGTCCAGCCTGACTCAACTTGTGTAAACTCGTGTCTCCTGGCTTGGCCGCTTTGGCCATGATATTAATAATATAATAGCATAAAATAGTGATATACAAATACATGTATATGATATATCTAATTTAATCACATCATTTTTTGTTGCAGTATGCATGCATCCATACATATACACACACATACACACACACATACACACATACACACACATACACACACATACACACACATACACACATACACACACATACACACATACACATACACACATGCACATACACATACACATACACATATACATACACATACACATACACATACACATACGCATACATACCTACCTACATACATACATACATACTTACATTACATTACATTAAATTACATTTCATTACATTACATTACATCACACACACAGACATAGATACATACATACATACATACGTACGTACGTACGTACATACATACATACATACATGCATCCCTGCATCCATGCATCCATGCATCAATGCTTCCATGCATGTATGCATGCATGCATGCTTACATGCAGACATACAGAGATACAGACATACAGACATACAGACAAACATACGTAGAGATACGTAGACATACGTAGACAGACGATGACAGACGTAGACATACGTAGACATACGTGGACATACGTAGACATACATAGACACATAGATACATAGATGCATGCATGCATGCGTGCATGCATGCATGCATACAGACATACATACAGACATACAGACATACATACAGACATACATACAGACATACATACAGACATACATACAGACATACATAGACACGTAGACACATAGATACAGAGATGCAGAGATACACAGATACACAAATACACAGACACATAGATATGTGCATACCTACATACCTACCTGGTGCCTACCACCTGCCTACCGCCTGCCTACCTCCCACCTACGTCTACCTACCTGCATATATATATATATAGGTAGTTTTGATCCATACTCTGGTTCCCCTTAGGTCAGAGCATTGAACCAATCTCCTGGTGACCAACATCCATCATCCAGCGATTTTTGGTTGAACAGAGAAGGGTACGAAGGGTTTTGACCTATCCCCATATCCGCTAGACATGTGATCCTATTCATTTGGGGATGTTGACAAGAGTCATTCCCAAAGATGTCGAAGGAGGTTAATCGACAAGCGTTTCACATGTGCTTTCGAAGTGCCGCAGGACGAGCTGTTGTGCACCTACGCCGCGTTGATTCTGCACGATGATGGTGCAGAAACTTGGAAGCTAACTGGGATGCAAAGGGGGATGCCAAGGGGGGCCTGCCATGGATCCCATAGCCATCCTGACCACTCTCAGACCATTTGTTGCACCGGCTTCGAACTAAGGAGATCACTCCTCAGAACATGACGAACCTGATCAAGGCACATGTGGTGAGGATGGCTTTTGGAGACCTCTGAAACTCGATGTCAACTATGTCAATCCACCAAGTTCTTGATGTCTGATATGTCTGGGAAAGATTTGTAGAAATGACAAGAATAAATGGCAGTGGGTCAAAACCTTGTACCCCTGGTGAACATCAAAATAGCTGGTAAATGGATGTTCATCCCCCTAAAAATGGTATTAATAGGTATTGGTCCATACCCAAATAAAGATAAGATCGATGTCTGGGAGTACACAAAACTATCAGCGCGTCGATGAACACCTCACCCGTGGCACAGCATCGGCCTCGCCGAGAGGCTGCAGGTTGCAACGTGGAGGGGTATTGGCCGTTGCTCATGACCAAGATGATTTCCAACGTTTCTTTGACGCAGACCCTGGATATCCTGGATATCCCTGGATTGTTGTGCCACATGATGTGCTTGTCGTTATAGTATGTTATAGTTCAAAACCACTGTTAGTTCATGATTATATGATTATATGCGGTTATACTGTCCAATGTATTGGAGATTATCACAGTCCATTGTGGCAATCCCTGCTAACCGGCCGGTATTTTTAGGGAGGACAGAGGCCTTTAAACACTCATAATTTTTCCCTTGGGTTGCAGCCAAAAAAAACTAAAACCCCCAAGGCATCCACCGTTTGAATAGGTATTCTCCATTCATGAAAGGCGCTGTGTGCAGGACTGATCCTGATTTCCTAATTATGCAACAGTTTTAATATACATATTGTATATATATACACACGACATACATGTAGGCATCTTTTCACATATCACCATGTTTAGTGGTTCTAACTCCTTGGCAATTGGTCGGATTGGATCAAATTGCGATCCCAAAAAGACGCTGTGTGAATGGTGAATGGTAAACGTATCCTTGAAAACACAAATGTGAGATCATTGAGGCCAGGGTCGACCACATACAGAGATCTGTGCTCAAATACCAGTTTTTGTTGGTTTTGTCCCCATTGAGTTGATTATATTTAGTTATGATATGATATCCAAATTTTGGTTGGTCATTTGGCGTCCAAATCATTCACCTAAATACTCTAAATGATCCGATCATACCCATGTCCTTCATTTTGTGGGGTACAGATCTGGAGGCGACCCAAAATGATGAGAGTGGGGTCAGGGAAGTGACTGAAAGGTGGTCACCGGAAATGTTCATCCCACCCCGATGTTTATTTGTTTTGAAGTATCTGTTCCTCTTGGTGGTGTCCAATTTTGGTTCTTTGGCCGTCATTATGCATCTGCTTTTTGTTGTTCCTTATGTTTGATTGAATCCCCACTTCATCCCCAGATTTCTTCTTTAAAGCACTTCAACTCACCATGTTTGCCCCACTTTTTTGTGATTTACATCAAGTTAAATCACCATTTTGAGCCCCTTCAGAAGTTGCACTAAGGTTGGCATGGAGACCCTCATCAAGTTGGGCAGCGGTGCCGGCGGTGGCGGTGGCGGCGGCGGTGGCGGCGGCGGCGCTGCCGCGGCCGGTGGAGGTGACGGAGGAGGCGATGCTGCCGCGGACACGAAGAAGGCGGCGCGGTGAAGCAAAAAGATGTGAACCATGATTCTTTGAGAGTGTGACCAAATAGGGGCCCCAAATTTCCACGTAACATAGGCATTTTTGTTGATAGTTTACGTTGTTTATGTTAATGGTTTTATGTTTTTGTGTTTAATGCTTTTTGTTGTATTTCATTTTATTTGCTTTGTTTCTGCTGCACTACTCTTCAATACTCTTCAACTATTTGCTGCTATTTAGTTCTTATTGCATCTGATTCTATAAATTGCATATAGAACAGGATAGTAGAGGTGGAGTTATGACCCAATCCTCCATACAGGTTTTGATTCTGTAAAGTGCATTAATATAGAACAGAATAGTAGGGCTAGAGTTATGATCCAAGTCCTCCATATAGATTTTGATTATGTAAAGTGTGTATATATATACTGTATATATTATGTGATATATATATATGGAACGGTGTAGTGGGGTTACTTTTAGTATTCTTTTGTTTCTGTTTGGGGATCTCTAGGGATCTCTGCGGATCTCTATGGAAATCTCCAGGGATCACCATCTCAGGGGATCCTTGCAAATGCATTTGATTCTATAAATTGCATATAGAACAGGATAGTAGAGGTGGAGTTATGATCCCAATCCTCCACAAATCTCCACAAATTTGCAGGAATCTTTAGGGATCTCCAGAAGGAATCTCCAGGTATCTCTTGGGATGTCTAAGGATCCATCAGAAGTCTACAGGGATCCCCGGGGATCTCTCATATCTATGGAGATGTTAGGAATCACTGTAAGAAGTTGGACCTTTGGAGGAGGGAGGAGCCCAAAAGGAAAAAAACACATATTAATACATATGTATATGTATATATATAAGGGGTGGTCGTTTTTTTTAATTTTTTTCGACCCCCCATCTCCAAGCTATGTACAACATTTATAGTATTGGTTCTATTTTGCTTACTCTAGATTTTTAGGGATCCTTAGAGATTTGATCTCCAGGAATCAACGAGGATCCTTGGGGATTCTTGGGAATCTAATCTCCGGGGATCTCTGGATGATCTCTGGGGATCTCCGGAGATCTCTGGGCATTTGTGGAGATATAAGGAATCGCCTCAAGAGAAAAAACACAAAGAAGAACCTAAAAATGACCTTTGTCACTACAAATCTTAACAAAGAAATCATAACATTATGTTTAAATAGTTTGCTGTGTGTGTGTGTGCAAGATTCTACATGTTAATCTTAACATGATACAAAGGAACGTATTCAAGGTCTATGAATCGGATGATCAAATATGATATACAAGAAACCATGCATTTTCAGAAATATGGCAAAATGGGGCCCCTATTTGGTCATTGTCACGATTTTTTGGGGAGATTGTTTGTGGGAAAATGATGATGGATGCTGTAAATTGTATAGTTTCTATGGTATTTTAATGTAAGAATCATTTGCGGACATACTTGCTTCCATTGTCGTGTTTGATTACCAGAGGGTAATACTCCAGTATCTGGATAAATTACAACGACCTTACTGCGACTTCACAATAATTTATGTTTAGTACAAGGAACCATACCAAAACCACTAACCATGTTGATGAAGGATTATAATGATCACATTTTCTCCAGAAAACGGATGATTTACCCAAGAATTTGATTAACAAAAACATGTATTAAGATTAAGCATCAAAAAAGGTATTTAACCAACAAACATTGGAATATGACCAAGAAAAGTTGGATCAGGCGATTCAACATTGGCATTTAAGTAAGAAATAACAAGTGTAACCCATTGAAGCATTTACTGGCCGGTCCACCCGACCAAAACTGATGGTAGGGCAAAAAGGAGGGATTCAGTCGAGAAATGACTGAAGAGGGGTGATATGTTCGCAACCGTATTGAGCAAGAAAATTGAGGGACCTGTGGGGATATCTGGTGATGTAACCATAAAAAATGGGACCTTAAACAACAATCAAAAAATGGATGGTTTAGGCAAGGAAAATTGTGTGACACCAATGCGAATGTTCCAACAATAGGGGTATCCCAAATCATCCAAAATTAGACTATGTATTCGATGTATATATATTATATATACACACTGTATTTTGGTATTGGAACTGATGGGTTTAACGTACCCCCAAGTAGAAAACTGTGCGAAACTGAAGGAATGTCACGTGTGTCACGTCGAGATGTTTGTTCCCACAATTCCGAGACTTGGGCAAAGAGAGAATTTACCCCAAACCCGCAGATTTCATATAAACATATATATATATATAAACATATATAGATGATATATAGATGATATATAGGAAAAACCCGGATGTCCTGTGAATTCTCCCCCGGTTCCGACCAACTCATGGGGGTGCCATGGTGCCATCTTGTGCCCATGGTGCCCATGGTGCCCATGGTCACAGGTCGAGGAAGAGGAAGAAGAGGAGCTGCCCAGCTGGGGGACAGCTGTGTATGTTCAGTATCGTGTCATGCACATTTCATACATATATAATATTATATAATCATATATAATCATAATATATATATATATATAGATATACCGCAATATCCCCAAATTCCTCAGCCATCACCAAGTCATCAAAATACTGGTATCATTTGGTATTTATATATACACTATATATTTATATATGGTTATTTTGAATGGTTCTTATGGTAATTTTGAATGGTTAATGGCTAACTCATCTCTATTCTTCCAAGGGTGGCTTCACCACACCGCAGGAGGACATGGAATTCGACCTCTTTGGCTGAGAGTTTCCAAGAGAAAACGACGAACGCGCCGCTGTGGACAGGGAGAAAATGACCCTTTCGGGACAGGAAGCCTGGGCTGGTGGGATAGGAACTGATAGCTGTTTCAGATGCCTGACATCAAATAGGTGGAAGCTACAGAGGGCTCTGGCTTCTGCATAAGTTAGCCATTAACCATTAATTAATGGTGGTTAATGGAAGCTACATCAAATGGTTAATGGTTAATATGGTGAACCCTGTTGATTCAATCATCCGGATCCCCCCCAGTTTTACTGAGTCAAATCCCCTCGTTCTCATGTTGGATTACACGTCTGTTCATTGTCTGTATTTGCAAGGAGCCCCACTGATAGGGACCCGCAGTCCCACTATGGGAAGTGCATGATCATCACATTCGGGTCCCGAGGAGGCCCTTGATGCTGTAATGAGAATGCTTCTCCTGTTCATAAGATGTTTCATAAGAGACCATATTTTTCTAGCTCAATCTTAGATGGGTACTTTAATCCTGTAGTCTTTTGGTATCAATGGGATTCTACGTTCACCAGCAAAAACATATTTGGTCTTTAAGATTGGCAATGATAAGCTGGTTGGTGGTTTCATTTTTTTTTATTTTCCACAATATATGGGATAATCCTTCCCATTGACTAATATTTTTCAAGATTGTTAAAACCACCAACCAGTAACAGTCCATGTTTCTGTCGAAGAGAATTGTTTCCCTTGGTCATTACCCCTCGTTACAGGCAGAGAGCGAAGCAAAATGTGCCGCCACGGAACAGGTCGACTGGGACGTCAAATGTTCCGGTTGTGATGGTTGTGAACAGTGGGAAAGTTGTGTCTAGGTTTTATGTACATAGATGTTTTGATATAGCTTAATTGTGTTTAATTGGTGTTCAATCATGTTTGTATAATAATTTTTAGTATAGAGCTTTTGGATGCTTTTGGTATGTGTTGATTTGTTTTGTTATACTGTGTATACATATAGAATTAGAATATATATATATATATATCCACCAATTTAATCAGCAAACTTGCAGATGAAAATATCTTCCATCACATTCCATTGCTCCTTGGGATTACACTAACCAATTGGGCAAGCAGGGATTTTGCTCGCCAACGAGTGATGGGGGTTCGGCAGTGATCCTGGGGAAACCATCAACTTTCCATCGCGTCGTGTCATTCGAAAATGTATCTTCACTCAATTTATAGCAATATAATATATATATATGCGACTATCTCAGATATCAACGAATCGGCAACTGGTGATTCGGGCTGGTAGGCTGGAATTCTGAAGATTTCTGAAGACACCCCAAAGCAACTCGTCAGCAGGTGGAAGTTCTTCGGCAGCAGCTGGCAAGGTGCGATATTCTTTGTTTGCTACCAACATAATTATAGGACTATAATATGGGTACTGTGAAGTTTCATTCAAGCCGGCTAACTTTTGAATGGATGGTTTTTGATGTAATTTTAAGATTCAAACTATATTTTTAGGTAACTAAATCAAGACTGTATGTCAGGCTGACACAACCAGTATTAGAAGAACATAGAAGGACATACCCTCTGGTAAACTAACATAGCTATGGAAAATAATCATCTTTAATGGGTAAATCAACTATTTTTATGGCCATGTTCTATGTCGCAAACTGTTAGTCATTACCGTATTACCAGTATGTTGAAACATGTTGAAACCATCTACTTGGATGCACATCTCTGCACATCGCTGCAGAAAACGAAAATCCAATGGGTTTTACCATAAGTTTTCCCAGTACCAATTGGTATACCAATTCCATCTTGGGTTATTGCCCGCCTTAGGACAAAGCAAAAAATTAAGATCGTGTTGGTTATATCAAATAGTTGGTATGGCGGTATGACCATTTCCGGACCCCGGTGCTGCACCAGGCTCGATAGCAAGCGCTCTGAGAAAGAGGCCCAGCTGGGGTAAGTGAAGTAGAATGTGATCACAGCCATGGGTGGTATAAAAGCTATTCATCTTCAGACACAGCCATGTCAGTGATTGTCAGTGTATATAAGTGTATATATCTAATCATATATATATAATTATTTATAATTATATATATATGATTATATATAATTAGATAGATATATATATATATAATTGAATGTATATAATTATATATATATGCGAGTCAAAATTGAAGGTATGGATCAGGCACTTGGGCCCACGTCACGTTCCATACCCCGGATCCAAAATGCAGCTGATCCTCACTGTTACCTATGAATGGCCGTGGAAAGATCCATATTTAATTGTTGACTTACACCCATCGATTTAATTGATAGACATATGACCATTTGCCAAAAATGGTTGACAGAAGTTTTGTCACCAGTGGTTGATAATTAGTGTGATCTAGTCGTTTTTCCTCTCCGTTACGAGGCATGTGTTTCACATTTTTTTCTGTGTTTGAAATTGTTCATTATACATCTTCACTTTTTAGATTGGATACTGTGCAACCACCAATTGTTGCTACTGTGCGTACATTCTTGCGGGGTACGCCCCCGGAAATCCAAACCTTGAGCTTTCGCAGGGATTAGATCCTTCATAGGATGGTTCAACCATCAACCAGTCCATGTTGCTTGCGCCATAGTACTCTCCACACATCCACAAAAGATATTGTCAGTTTCATCATCGACATTGGTTGTTTTTTTCTGTCCACCCCTCTTAGAACAATACAACAGCGACGGGGGGCCTGACTTTCTTCCGGCCATCCCATAGCCGGCACTCGAGGCCAAGCACATCGAAGAGATGAAGCAGTCAACGACCCAAGGGTCACGGATGTCGATGGTCCCTTAGATTGTGCCGCTGGATGGGTCTAAGGCCCCTTTAAAAAGTCATTTTAAGATATTTTAAGTTGGTTGATGAAGGTCCGTAGTTTGATGATAAATAGACATAAATAGTCACAGTAGTCATGTCTGAATTGAGATGTTCAAAGAGGCGCTGTTGCCAGACACCGAGGCGACACGCCGAGTTTCTGAGGCAGGGGTGCATTGGCCAAGTGTTTGTTGCTGGGTTTTGCGAAACGGCGAAACAGTGCAACAGCTTTTTTGGTAGAAGGTCAATAGTATAGGTCTACATACAGTATAGTGTTCCTCTTTTTTGGGGGGGATACGGGATATGTGTCTTTTAAGTTGAACTAAAGTTCAGCATTCAAAGATGAACTCCATGTCACATTGGATGCTGGCAAATATGTTCCTAGGTATTCCTAGGTTGCCACTGGCTCACCAAGATCATTTTATTTGAAAAAAAAATTGTTCATGGCTCGGACTGCTTCGTCATGGTAAAGATTCATCAGTTCTGGCCCAACAGATGAAAAAAAGTAATATGACAATATATGACATAATATGACAAGTATGTGATACCACAAGTTGTCGCCATGGAGCCGACACACGGCCATGTCCAAAGTCGTTGGGTTGGTTTCAAGGGGGGAAAAGATGATAAACAATGATAAACATCTATAAAAATGCCGGAAACCAGGGATTTACATGTTTTTTTTTAAGAAATGTGTTGCGTTTTTTTTTCCTGCCAGTTTTCATCCTCCCGTCAGGTGGGTGGCCTCCCAGTGCGCCACAGCCCTTGGGGAGGTTCGGATGCGGTGAAGGTCAATTCGAATTTCAATGGATGATGTATAAATCTGAATGTCTAGTAATGAAATGTAATGAAATGTAATGGATGTTTGATTTGAATGGATGATGACAGCTATAAATCTGAATGTCTAATGATTATAGTAATGAATGTCGAATTCTGAATGTCTAGTAATATCTAGTAATGATGTCACCTACTTGCACAGATTTAGATTTACTTTGAACAATTGAACTTCATATCTGAAGAATCTTAGTGCTGATCTGGCTTTCCCAAATTAGTGGATCCGAAATATGGAGAAGCACCAGTCCGTACCTGATCTTGCAGTCAAATCGGACCCAGTTGATGTATGTTGATGATTGTTGATGTGTGGCAAACGGATGTATAGGCATACTGTAACTTTCTTTGACCTTTGGTCATACCACTATATGTCAGAGATCGAAGCGCAAAATGTCATTTGATTTAATCATATATCCATGGAGGATTGAATCGATGCTGAATTTGTTGGGTAAACGATCAAGTTCATTGCCTTGCATCAGGTTCAGAATGATACGTTATTACTATACATTATTCTATACTGATATCCTATGATTATTTATGTCTTATATGATTATATATACCCTAGCCTTCCAAAGGCTAAACTTAGTATGTGCGTTGTATGAAAGACGATACTTTACATAGTGCTATGTGGTCACGCTGCGTCACGTCCCCATCACGCTCATTGATCCCTTAACAGGATCTTTCCACTCTTTTTTCCCACTGGTTGCTGGAAATCAGATTCGGGATCTTGATGCTCGATTGAGCCTCAATTCCGGCACCGATGGTTCCACCAAATGTTGTACGCGTACCCCCCCCTATGCAATGCCTTGCATACCATATCGATCTATCTAAATATTAATGATGCTCAAGTGAACAACTGGTTGGGACATCTTGCTGACCAGAAACGCTTTGACGCGCCACTTCATGCTTAACAGCCTGCACTGCGCTAGTGAGCCATCAACCAGCGGGTTTGGTAATCTGGTAAGAACCGCATTTTTTGATCTATAAGGTACACCAGAAGACATACAGTTTTTAATCTTTATCGCAATTGTTCAAAGCCTGGGTCCCTGACTAACATCCCAAGTTCAATGGATCAAACATGGTAGTGTTCCAAAAGGTGTCATCGATTTTAATCCATAGCCATGTATGGAAACTCTGTGCGCTGACGGCGGACAGTGGCCTCAGTGATCCGAGCTGAAGGCACCATTTCAGCTGAAGGGCGGCTCCTTAGGTGCCAAGTAATGAACAATTTCAGATCATTATGTGTAGGCCACCCCTCCAAAAATAAATGATGTTCAAATATGTTCAACATCGCTGCGCATGCTGCGAGGTTAGCAGTGCAACAGTACAACATAATAGTTGTTCTGAATTCTATCCAAAAGTCGTTTGAGCCACTGCATCGAATCTTCATCGGTGAAGCAATGCTCGTGACGAATGTTGGTGCCTTGACAGGCATGGCTGAAACAAAATCTAGAATGCCAATCACATGCAAAACTGAAAAAGACAACAAGTTGCTTACTACTGCTGCACATGTTGTTCTCGAACATGAGCCAACTCACACAGGAAAAATGCCAAGCTGCGTTGCTCACGGATTTGTTTCAACAAGTGTCCCAGCACCTCAATGGACCGGAATGTGAAACACCACACATTCAGGCTCACACACACACACACCCCATTAAACAAAACACAGCAGTGACAAAAGGCAAAATAAGCCCTCTAGGGGTAGAGCACCTGAAACTAAGCACAACGCATGTAGTTTGGGAATGATCGGGAAATAGCCCTTCTCAAGCCTCCAGGCGGAAGCCATCTTTAACTGGGGACTGCATGGAGAGCAGTAGCAGTTGACCAAAAAAAACAAACAGCACGAGGAACCTTTGGAACATCTCTGTGAGCATCAGGTGACCACGGGTATATACCATGCCCTCTCGGTTCAATAGATAGGCTTGGGTCGCTGTCCTGGAAAAAAAACAATGGATGATGCTGGAGTAACAACGGACAAAAGTTGTTTGCCTTTGATCTTTTCAAACCAGTCAAACAGTTTTCCCAAAAAACATGGCCAAGGGCCATTGTATTTTATAGCCAAGGGTCAAGTACCTACCACTTCGCTCAAGGATTCCAAAGAATCGCGCTAATGCATTCCTGAGAGGAATTTGATTTTCTACTTTGGAACGAAATATCATCAGAAGTAAAAAATGAAAAAGTTTCTGGCACGAGCGGTTGCGATGTCTTTCAACCATTTTCAACCATATATGGCACTTCACAAGCATACATCACACCAACTATGCATGTGCATACCAAGCATCACAGTAACGCACAACCAACGTGTTGTCTCGTCCCCACGCAAGGGGCCTGAGGTCGCCTGGATCAAAGTATGAGCCAACCACTCAGTGATAATTCGTCCGCAGTAGGCCTTGGCCGTCATCTTGGCCTCAGCACCTTTCATGACCTGGGCAGGGCGGGATAGAGTAAACCCTTGAAGAAACGCACTCTCATTCCAAACACAAAATTGAAGAAAACATAGTACATAGCCATTGAAGGATTGAATAGAAATTTGCCAGTCTTGGGTAGCCCAGTTACAAGTCCAACAGTGAAGGGCGGCTGGCTGCAACTAATCTTCTTAGCTTTGCAAAATGCCCTGAAATGAGAATAAGCCGTGTTCAAATTTGGTTGAAAGTTCTCAGCCTGATATTCTCCAAAAAATGATTTCTCGATCAACGTCATCCTGAGAAAGCCGATCAAACATATTTGGACAGGGCTGCAAACGATTGAGAAACCTCATAAACAAACCGCAAGTTGATTGGAGGGCAGACACCCAAAATAAAAAATGCTGAACAAATACTTAGTAGGATCAACGCTCCACCATTTGTACCATAGCAGAGCCCCAAATTGATGGCATGCATGCTACACCACCTGATCATATCGTGATGAAAATAGCGGAGGCATACCAAAGGACCTCGGTCAAACAGTGCCAGCTCAAACGCACAGAAGTTTTTACTGTTACAACAAACGTAGTAAAATTGCCCAAAAAAAACACATGATTTGTGCAGCTTGTCGGCATGGTAGATCTGGGCATTGGTCAGCAATGAACTCTTGAACGCTTGTGTGTTCTTTTTGCCAACATGGTGAATTTTCCTCAATGTTGTAGTAAAGTTCGTGGGGTGCACCAACTGCAAATGACTTGCACTTGAAGCAAATGGGTAGTTTGGCGCCCCCTTTCCAGCTGCTCTTGAAACGGAAAACAAATTTATGCCATGACCAATCGCCACGAATCTCAGTAATTTGGAAAGTCCACCGGTCATTACAAATCCATTTCCCTGCCATCTGCGCCCCCTTCGTTGACAAGGCCGCACCGTTGAAACCTCGAACAGGATAACGTCCAGTAAAAAGTTGGTTGAGCGACCAGGTCAGAAAACCATACACACAGTCCAAGCTGTGGTTGGCATACAAAAGCTCTTCTTGGCAAGCAAATAGTAGCCATTTGGCACAACGGCAGGAACGGGGACGATACAGTGGACAGTTCAAAAAAATTCCCACCATTTTCTCGAGTCCCAAGTAGGTCGACCGAACTTTAACTGAATCCCCATACAAGCCCAATGGCATAGTCTGGCGGGAAGCCCTTGAATGCAAAGCCCAGCGGGCACCAAACTTTCGATGGTGGTCCCAATATTGTTCAACTTCATCTTGACCGATCCGTATCCCAATGTCATTCCACAAATAGGAAACCATAGAGATAGGGTCCACCACTTCCACGTTTGCTAGCTCGTATCCACCAGAAATCGTTTTAGATTTCAAAGGTACTTTCAAAGTGACCCTCTCCTTGTACACCGAAACGTTAACACAGTAAAACGCCCGGGGCAAACAAAGAGAAAGCACAATTGAATTGATCAAAACTTCACCAAAGCTCAACAAAACCCAAACTGGGAAACAAAGTCGTAATGAAATCAAATTCAAGCAAGTAGCCACTGGGATGCTCGTGAAACGCCAAAAATCTCGTGATACATTCTTGCCAGAGTAACCCGCCATTCGGTTGGTGTATGGATGGCAACTTGCAGGTCCAGACTCCTAGGCGGCGTTTGGTTCAATCATTGTTGTGTGGTTTACAACCATGCATCATGTGATGCCTAGAGCAAGCACCGCAAAATCAGCAGGAATGCACGTACAGCAGTGGCAGTCTTGTGTTTGAAACAAAACTTTGTGTTTTCAAAACATGCAACCAAGTTGCTTGCACATGAGCTTTGGCAGCCTTCACAGCTTGGTGTACACTGCTAACCTTGCACGCTGCGCGCTTTTTGGGGGTCCAGGGGTGCATTCAGCCCACAAGGTCACTGACCATATTTATATTGATAGGGGTTATATATATATAATATATAATTATTAATATATAGTAGACATGGAAACATGTTCCTGTCCCCAAATCACATTGCTGAAGAGCTGTGCTAGATGGTTTGATGGTCGAACAAAAAAGCTTTACTAATGAAAACCCGGAACACCAACTATTGTATATATATATATATCTGGAACCGTGCATTCCATTTTCAAGGGTCGACACCGTTTGAGTTGTACTTGATCCACCTTAGAAGGGTGTTTGACGAAAGATTCATCCAGGTTGGCTCCAAGTTTATAGGGCTAGTGCTAGAAGTATGACGGATTCTGTTTTTGCGCAACGAAACCCATCTAAACCCATCATGGCATCCTGATATATTCTGATATATCAGCTGATATATCCTGATATATCGTATCCAGATATATCCCGATATATCCGATATATCCTGATGATATATTCCGATATATCCTGATATCACATGTCTAGACTTTCATGCAGCGGGGTCATGTCACATAGATAAATAAATAATGCCATTTGATGAGCACAGAATTTGAGAAACAATGACTACATTGGAATTGGGAATGACGTTTTTTTGAATTGAACCATTGACATCCATTGACCAAATGGGAAAAATGAAATGATGGTCTCTGGCCATGGAATATAACCAAATTTTGCATGAATGAACGTACAATTGGTAAAAATATAGAACAAACTCTCAGTGGAAGGTTGGTTGATTGATTCATTGGTTGATTGGTATTCAGATTGATTGATTGATGGATAGGTTATCCCAGTGGATGGCTGCTGCAACCGAAGGTCTCCGCTGGCCACCTTGTCAATTTCATTCTGGGCAACCCAGGCCTGCTTGTCACCTGCGGGGTGGGTCTGGCCAACAAAGGTGCCACCAAACCGGCGCCAATCTTTTGAACTCAGTGATGAATCAAAATAACTTGTCAATCTTGTAGTTTTGAAAGATTCGATATCTTAAATCACAGCATCATTTCGCACATTGATGGATGATCAGCAACGAAACATGAAAACAAACATGAAATTCAGAAGGTTACTTTTGGGAATCCCCAAGTATGATGATGCAAAAGTACTTCATAATTTTAATGTACTTCATAATTTTTATGTCCAATAATTGTTTAACCTAAGCCCTCTATGCCATCATCAACCCTTGAGAAGTCAGCAAATTTGTTCTCCACGCGTTCGGTCACAATGTTCATGGTTGGCCCAAGTTCTGATCATAGGCCAGTCTCATCGCCAGAACTATGGTATTGGTCAAGTAGGCAATGGTACTAGCGATCATGGAACTGATAAACAATCACAAATGATAATTACAATTACCGATCAAATGTCATGGAAAACAGAATCATTTGGATAAATTTTCAAATTGTTTAAGATGTAAGGCCCACAACATACCAACACCTTCCAACGATGTTGCAAACTAAGATAAGATTGTCAATGCACTGGGCGCACTGTTTGGCACTGGAAGTCGGTGTTGCACCGTGTGAAAAACAGGGCACACGCTGATGCTTCCGATTGTGGAACCCCTTGAGAATCAGAGCATGTAAACCGACAACTGATGATTTTTAAATCAAATATGAAATGAGAGCTTCCATATCAATCAGAAAAAATGAAAATATAGGATTACCAAGACATGTGATCGATATGTCATATATCATATTTCATCACAACACAGCAGCAATCTATGCAGTGTACCTTGGCACACGTGTGATGCGAAAGCACCATTTCACCCAAATTTCATTACAGCATGTGTTTCGAAGATGCTGCGATCAAACCTTTCGGTTTTTCTTCGTTTTATATTCAGAAACCACAGCAGCTGTATCAGCCGCTGCAGATGCCATACTCTCCACCTTGGGGTCATATGGGATGAGATTGGGGCAAGTCGAACCGATTTATTCTGTACAACTAGATCACTACCACATGGACCTGCCAACCAATATCACAAAACTGTTGAGTCACAAGGTTTCCTGTGGTTACCATGGAAAAATCCAAAAAGTGATTCAGTGACTACTGTACCATTAGCAAAAAATGATTGGAACTGATGTCCACATGATGCTGACCTCATCTTTCGTCAGAAGATTCTCCAAAGCGTCTCGCTTCTTGGATAGCTTGGCCCTGTCGTCCGCCAGGTCCTGTTCAACAGCAGCCTTCAATCCCGGAGACCTTGGCATGCACAGCAGCGGCCCCATGGAGTTTGAATGTGGGAATCTAAGTTTATAATTTTTACCAGAGTTTCAACTAGATTATAATTTAGTTGAAACTCTGGTAAAAGTGATTTTCAAACCACCTGGTGAATGAAGATCAATGGAAGCCACATGTCCATTATTTGAATGGGTTTGGAGGGGTTTGGAGGGGTTTGAGGGTTTGAGGGTTGAGGGTTTAATAGAAAAATCATAAGATCATATGATTAGGTGGCGGGAAAAAGGATGAACACCCCCGATATATTTAACCCGTTCCTAAAATATTTTGGCATCATGTGTTTTTACTTTACTCGTGGAACCAAAATTAGAACATTTCAGAATCCAAGACCCCCGATATATTTAACCCGTTCCTAAAATATTTTGGCATCATGTGTTTTTACTTTACTCGTGGAACCAAAATTAGAACATTTCAGAATCCAAGACCAAGGCAAATTTTGGAAAAGTAAACATGACGTGAAATAACATGCGAACCGATGACATGTGGTACCAGCTAGACCCAAATAAGGCAAATCAACACTGATCAACATTGACCAACTGAGTAGTAAACATGAAAGCCATGTTATGTGGTGTGATGTTATTTGTTATATCTATCCGGATGGACGGCCTGGTTTGGATTTTGGGCGCCCCCCATTCGCAGCACATCTTAGGTTCCTGCAGACTGGCAGATGCAGCCAGACGTTTGGCAACATCCTGCAAGCACTGGGTCAAGGATGCAATCTCCTGACGAGATGGCGGCTTGGCTGGGCTCAACGGGTGAGTGGGAAACATTTCAGGACGGAACCAAAAAGCAAAATCAGGAAGAACATATGCAAATGATACCACGAATGCACATACGATATGGTGTGATGATGTGATATGTAAATCACTGAAGCCAAGACTATTATACCATACACATGCATGAATTTTAAGGGTCGGTATTGTCATTTGTAGAAATTCTGGTTGGGTAATAGATGTTAGATACAAAATAAGATGGCATTTCGGCATTTGTATGCATTTGTATCTTATGTTCGCATTGTTATACCAGTATATTGCGCCAGGGTTTACATTTGCAAGCACCAAAGTCTGATCACACTAGCGGCTCCTTCTTGACCAGGTTTCGTTTCCTTTCTTTGTCCTTCTCTGCTTCTCTCTTTGCCTCCTTTTCCTGCCTCTCCTTCTCCTTTTTCTCTTCCTTCTCCTTGTCCTTGCGTTCTTTCTCTTCTTCTTTTGCCAATCGCTTCCTTTCCTGTTCGTCCTTCTTTGCTTGCTCTCGTTCTGCTTTCCTTTTCTGCGCATCGGTCAACTTCGGCACAGAAGCCTCTGAACCAGAATCATCTTCGCTACTCTTCTTGTTCTTGCCATGTTTCTTGTTCTTTTTCTTTTTCTCATTCTTCCTTTTCTTCTTGGTGGATTCGCTCGATGATGTGGACTTCAACGAGCTTGGGGCTGACGAACTGGAGGAAGATGAGCGTCTTTTCTTCTTCTTCTTGGACTTTCCATCTGTCTTGCTCTTCTTCTTGTTTTTTTTGGCATTCTTTTTGTTGGAAGAATCTTCAGCCTCTCCCTCCGAATCCGAACCATCTTCCATATTGAAGAGGGATTCTAGAATCTCATCGCGCTCGTCAGTCTCGACTCCAAAGTCCCAGATCAAGTACTGGTTCATCTCGGGTTTGTCTGGGAGGTCGGGATGACATCGTACAGATGTCCGCTTCAGCACTTCATTCTCCAACTTTGCCTTGATGATATCTGATGCTATCTCCGGGGAATTGTACTTTGCTGCTATTTCCCTTTCAGTGAGCCAACGTCTGCCTCCCCGCACCTTGCGTGACTCTCGTGTTGTCATTTCAAGAATCAGATTTGATTTCTTCCAGCTCTCGTTGCTACCTGCCCACTCCTCGAACAGCACTGCCAACTTTTCATTTAGTGATGATCCTGCAGGAAGGCGATGCTAGCAGCTTCCTAGCTATCATAGTTTTCAACACAACATCAACTGCATGACCTGAACAGGTATAGTATAGTAATAGACTACTTGATATGCAAAGCACATATATTAAAAAAACATATTTAAGAGGCCTGACCTAAAGCAAACGAATGGTACGTTATTGGGTGTGTGTTTGCGTAGAGTTACACATATCATACATATCATATCATGGACGGTTTATACACATATTGTGCAAATGCCATGCAGGAACATTACAATCATGCTACGAATATTTTATTTGTATATGTTTGCAATACCCCGAAAGACTTCCCACCCATGGGTACTGTATCCTTCTCGCGCTCGTTTGGCCAAACTCCTCACCAGCGGAGGTGAATTCGGGCCTGGGCTGGTCAATGAGAAAGAAGCTACCTAGTATAGCCAGAAACATATGGTCCATGAGCACCCTAATAGCTTTGGTTTCCTTTTACCAAATCAAGACTACACTGATTAATGTTCATGATCCGACAGCTCAATTATGAACATGTGCTGTGTCCAAAAACCTTTTTGTGAAACATGGACATTCCGTATTCACATCAAAATAACATGAATCTTTTGAACATATGATTGAAGGATAGGATGCATTGGGAGCACTAATCCGAGACCGTTGCATGCCGTGTTTAGATCATTCATGATTGATTTGTTTCCTTCAGTCAGTTTCATGTCTATTTGAGGTCGTGACTGTCCAAGCTTCTGTAGAATCTCATTTTCCTTGCGTGTCTCGCCAAATCCCTTTTTTTCCTTTGTCGGCGGCTCTGTGGTGTCAGGTGGTGAAGGCTCAGGTGGGTCGGGATCGGTGTCACCCATTTTCTTCCGCTTGGGAGTCTCAACAGGTTTCTTCTGCTGGGGAGTCTGTAGGGCAAGTTGGTCTTGGGTCTGTGTCCTGTTCAACATGTCAACTACCACTTGACCTGGAAGTGGCGGGGGTGCAGAGGAGGGTCCACCAGATCTGGCTGGCGTGGCAACTGTGCGTAGATCTTGCTGCGGCTCATGTTTCACTGGCACCTGGCACTGGCCAGAAGGTGCAGGTTGCTGAACCTCTTGCGGTGCTGGTACCTGGGCAACCTGAGCAGGTGTTGGTACTTGTGCAGGTGGTGCTGGTGGTGCTGCTACCTGGGCAACCTGAGCAGGTGTTGGTACTTGTGCAGGTGGTGCTGGTGGTGCTGCTACCTGGGCAACCTCAACAGGCGGTGCTGGTACCTGGGCAGGTGGTGCTGGTGGTGCTGGTACCTGTTTCTGAATCTTTGCCGGTTTTCCCTTGAGCTGTGCTTTCTTCACTGCCTTCGTTTTCTTTGAAGCATTCTTTCCCTTGGTGATACATTTGCCTTTGCCACGACCTTTCTTCTTGCTGCCCTTGTTAGTATGGTGTTTTGCTGGTTTTGCATCTTTCTTTGCTTTGGTTGACCCTGTCTGTTGGGCACTGCCTGTGGTGCGCGCCAAGATCGGGGTCTCACCTACCTTACGCAGTAAGGCTTGCTGGTCCTCTGTCAGTGGTGCACTGCGGTTCTTCTGGTATTGTTGCTGCGCTTGTTGGGATTCTGAAAGTCTGATTTCATTTGCTTTCTTTACAGCCGTCATTTGTTTTGCAAGTTCTTCTTCTGTTGGGGGAATGGTGGCTTCGGAGTTTAGCGAGTCTGACCGTTGGACATCTCCTCCTGCAGCCTCCTTTCGCTGTTCCTTCTGGCCTCCATCGGCTGGTTTTTTTTTGTCATGTACTAGCTAGTACATGTAACGTACTACATACAAGACATGATATCATAATATTACTGAAAAGAGTCGTGCATTGAAAATTTACCTTTGAACCGCTCGCAGTGATGAATGAACCCAACAAGAAACACACCACATGTCATATATATATATATGACCTATGTTGCACACTTGTTTTTCATTATCATGGTTGTGATCATGAGTTATCACTTGATGGTACCGGATGTTACGTGCAAAACGCTAAGCATACATCAATAGGGTTTTGATGATCTAAAACGGTCAATAAATAACAAGGTTGGAGATCTATTACCATGCGACTGCACAAATCGATTCGACATCATTTTGGTATGATTGTCTCAGGAAATGCAAATAAAACATGATTGGCTGAGAATATGACCAGAACCCGAACCCAGAAAGATGCATGCATGTAACGCGTTTATGAAGATAGTGCAGCATCATGCTATATCAAAACAAACAGAAACAATGTGTCCAAACAATCCGAAACATGAAAACTCAGTTGAAAGTGACACATGCAGGTGACTTGTTCTTGGAATCGGGTACCAATAGAACTACTTTGATCATCACTGTACAAGTCAAGAAATCATGAGCAGATCCAGGCACCCAAAGCCCAAAGCCCCTCTCCTGCAACCGCATCCAACTCAGGGTGGAGTCGGCGACGAGCTCTGTCCTTCAGTCCCTTGGCATGCTCTAAAGCCATCAAGGCTTCCTCCATGGTGGCAGGAACCGAAAAGCCTGACCAATGCAGTTTTTTTGATGTCAAATGCACAATGGTTGATTCAAGACGTTCCCTATTTAATAATTCACCACATGCCATCGATTACCATGGTCAAAACAGAAATGGCGATGAGTGAAATACAATGTGCTTCCTTCGAGCCGAATATATCATTGGCGAAGTTCACCGAAACAACAGCGTGATGAAAAAAAATGAAACAAAATGAAAAAAACTGAATCGGTTCCAAAATTGATGGGTTTTGGGGGGGGGTCAGGAACCACGGTAAAGTATAGTTTTTCCACGTTAAAGTATATCTTTTCCACGTTAAAGTATATCTTTTCCACGATTCTACCACGGTCGGACCACGGTACCATCACGGCCCCAGTGTCTACCAATTCATTTTTTTCACAGTTGAACATGTGTCTTTGTTCACATGCCGTGGCCAAGTAGCTATGGATCTGAATTTAGTCGCCGGCACACATGAAGTCATCGATTGTGAAAGATAAACAAGCTCCTATTCTATAGGCATATGGCAAAAGTGGAATGTAGTGGAAATTTGTGGAACATATGTTTAAGATGTTTCATGTGTGAACGCATCAACAACTGATTGTCGCATCAGTTGAGGTCAAATCATATTGAATTTGATTGAAACCTGATGTGGCCATATCAATCATCAAGGCCAGCATCAAAAACTGGTGTAAACTTTCCCCGAGCCCTCTCAGCCCGAAGAAACGCCCGGGCATCCCCAAGGTCAGCCATCAGCCAGTTTTGGTCATTGGAAAGCGCCTTGGCTGGAGCTTGAGACCCAAAACCCGAAGTCGGATGGTCCAATGGTGGGATGGTTGGAAAATGGTAGGCCATGGGGAGAGCTTAGTTGGTACAATGGGTTGTAAGGATGTTCGTTGGTCCATATTAAATGCATATCTACCAAATGAAGTATATAGCCGGGTCACATTCTGAATGATCTGTCGAGCATTAAAATGGGCTGCAGTGGGAGCCGGGTCATCACCATAGAGGTGCTCGCGTAGAAAGCCAGGTTTTTGTGCCTGGGCAGTCGAACTATATAAATTGGATCCATCTATGTGGACTTGGTTTAAATAAGCTGTATTCTAAAGTACTAGATTCTGATTTGACAGTCAGCCCGAAGCAAAAAAATGAAATACAATCGAGATACCTTTGATATTGTATGTCAATTTTCACATGGATGTTTACATTGATCAGCTTGCTACTGTGACCTCTGGATGGATCACAAAAGACTAGGCATGACCAGGTAAAAACGCAGCTGGGATACAACAAAGTCCCTGTGAAGCTTGAGAACTTGTTTGCCATATCCTTTCGGGTACTCCTGGGTTTTCTTCAAGTCCTTCAGCCCAGTCCTGGGATATGGTTTGACTTTGTGACCTATGCGAGTGGTTAAGATTCTTTGTGGGACGATGATTCGATAACTGTTTATTATATATGTTTTATGCTAACTTTTTCTGAGTACAATTCGGATCGATGCTCAATCACTGAATATTTGATAGTTCAACAGTGCACCAACATCATATATTTGGCATGCACAGGCCATGATCAGTAGCAAAAGGCTTCGGTATTCAGAATCAGAATGTAAAAAAACAAAGAATCTGATTTCAAGAGAGGGTCACTCGTTTGCGACCCTGGGCATCGACATGTTGCTTGACAATCTGTAAGTTCTTCTTCTTAAGCTTCTTCTGGACCGCCAGTCTCTTCCCCTTGGTGAATTTGCGGTACAGGCCTGCTGCAAAGGGCCTCATGCGACGGAGCTAGTGATTCTTGGCAAGTCTGAAAAAGACATGTGATATGGGGTCGTGGGCATGATTCATGCCGCTTGCAAAAGTCACAACCAAAATTCCAAATTTGGATGACTTGGTGGGATTTGTTGGTTGCATGTGCAAAGTAGATGGGATCCTGAAAAAAGCTATTTACTGTACTGTTTTCAATTTCGTTTACAATTTAAGTTTTCATGTCGATCTCTGTCTCACAAGGCTCCCGACGCAATGCCAAAGCTCATGCTTGGCTTTGCAGTCAAAGATCCCCACGTAGCCATCCAACTTGGTGCAACCGGTGTTTGGCACGAACCAAGATTGGCACAAGATTTATCAGGATTGACAGCAGTATTTGGTGGCATATACGATTGACCCTTGTGACTGTGTTTCAACATGTTTTTCGTTGTTACCTAGATCGATCTAGAAACAATGGAGTATATAAATGCAGCTGATATTGATCAGGTATTTCATGATAAGCTGAAGTACGATGCCAGTTGGAAGGTTCATCATTACACACGATGAACATATCATAGACCATCAAAACAGTAATAGATTATAATATATTATTATATTATATCTAACAACGTCCCAAACAGTACCAGTGACAAATACCACAGGAGAGGCACAAGTGCTGCACATTCCAAGGCAGTATACCTTCAAGAACAAGGCGTAAGTGGTCCATTGGGGTGCTCAAGGGCATCAGTGATGACCGCGGCTGCTCGGCTGCAACGAAGCAACAGCGGCAAAGGGCAAGCAGCATCAAAAGGGCAAATCGACTCGTGATCCTGAGTGTGCACAACGGCTGTTGGTAAGGAGTTGCCTTTTTCAGATATTACACAGAAAGTGATAGCATATATCATAAATCTATCAGATCTACATATGCATGCATAGGCCATAGGCATGAATATGTTCTCACCATGATTTGCCGAAACTAGTACACATGATCACAGGGCTTCAACACATAATGCTTGACATCATCAGATCATGATTTTTCCAATTGTCTATTGCAGCACACACAGCATCGGCATACATTGGAAGTAGCGATCTTTAAGGGAATAGTGCCAAAATATATCGATGTATCTTATGAGCTTTATGGAAGAACAACCCAATATCATATACCACTACCACTGGGTCAAGTAACAGATTTGCATTGGCAACGCTGGGCACACTAGCGTCGCCATCTGGACACTCTCCACTTCGTTTGCTTGTGGCCCTATTGACCCAGACATAGGTACCACATGGTGGGCCTCCATGCAGTAAGGAATCTTCAGCCAGCCGCAACGTGTATTGAATGCCCCGGATAAATCCAGTCCTGAGCAGAAAGCGAGAAACATTCGACTACATGAATTTACAAAGAGGACGCAAATTTTTGATTTTGACTATGATCAGCTTTTATGTTTTGCTACCATGTGAATTCCGGAAATACATTTGGGTTTTATTTGCCCAAGGTCACACAAACACACGCAGGCTCATAGCAATCAACTTATGATTGGCTGGTTGGGTTTGAACATGATATGGGTGGTTAGTTTCTACATCAAGGTTCATCGATGTGATATCATGGCACCGAGGATGCAGCTCCACGTCGAAGGAGAGCCTCGGGACACCATGCTGGACCATGCGTGACTCATCTGTGATCTCAATTAACACCAGGCTATCCTCCGTTTATATATATAATAATATATATATATATATATATATATACGTTTATACTGTACTCCTATGCAATATATTCAAGTCGATCTATATCGATCTATATTATTTCGATCAAAGTCACTACGGCACATCGCACAACTAGGACTTGCACTGCATAAGAGGCATTGTGCTGTGAATCAAAAGTGATCTTGAAATTGCACTTCAAAGACTGATGATAGAATTCAAACATCATATTGGCATTGTGAAAGCAAAGTTTTTTCAGTCTTGTAAACTATGATCACTGGCTGAGTAAACAATGAGTGCTGGACGTCTTGTAGCCTTGTTCACCTGGGCACGAGTTGAAATGATGATACATTGTACAAGCGGTAAACTACAGTCAGAATAAGTCGAACTAGTCTTCATTGTTTTGTAGTTGTCAAAACTGTTGATTGTTAATTCAAAATTGTTGTACTTTGTCAACACATTCAAACCTATGTAGTTGTCCTTCAGCTAATGAACAACAGTGCCCCAACGACCCAAGGACTGGGAGCCGCACGATATGCACTGCTCAACGCCTGTTTGCCGCAGAAGATGTCAAACAGCATCACGTCCTAAGCAGCGGGCTGGGTGCAGGGCATGTGTTGAGACATGAACGCATGATAGATGAAAGGGCCATTCTGCCAATGTCATGTTATCTTCATGCTCAGTTGGGGACCCTCTTTCCATTTGGTGAGTCACCAGCAGTATTCTGCGCCACATAGTCGCACAGATGCAACCTGGGAAGCCGCAAGAAATTTACATCGTATTATATGATTTCATATATTTTCACATGAAGTTCATCACTGTTATATTCATCACACTGCTCATTTTGGAGTGACAAGTAACAGCACAAGGGGTGCTCCAAGGGCCAACATCACAACTGCTGTCTTGCTCGTCAAGCTCAGCGGGGACGTGGCCCATAGCTTGTTACCCGACTTCACCATGGGTCACTAGGGCGCTAAAACGTAATCTACCAATGCTACCTTGATCCCAAACTATAGTATGACATTGATAAACATCCTCACCAAGAAAACGGTGACCTCGGTCCAGTGAGGGCCAGTCGCACAAGAACCACCTGATGGGCAGTGGGCAGCATGTTTTTTTTTTGCTCGGCGGCTACTGAAGTTAAAGGCTGATGTAGAAAGCCATGAACGCTGTGGTCCACGGAAGTCCAAAGATTACCACAACCACTCTGGATTCAAAAAGATATCACGGGTCATGGCCATGGCTATTAGATATGGACTGAACTTGGAGTCTTGACATGGATGATGTAATCATTCCTATGGTGCAGTTGAACTGAAATCTGAATTTGGAATACGAGACGACCCTTGATGATCAAAACTGAGTGGTGGCACTTCGGCATCTAGCACCATCGCACAAAGAATTGCCAAACATCTCTTTCTATGTTTGGGTTCAGGAATCGAAAGAGACTGGTTCGTAGGCAGCTTCTGGGCTCTCCCAAGCTGCAATCTTCACCGCAAGGATCCACCTAGGCCCACCAGACTGGATCCACCCAACCAGAACGCTATATAACAACAGGGTTGCAATATGGCTTTGCATTCCAGTCTGCCATAAATTGTAACACCATTAATATCTAGATTCTAGATCTACTATATATAATATATATCGATTGATGAATTAAAGGGCCGAAAGTCAAACAATTGTATGGGATCAACATGAAACAAACATAACTCTGATTATTTCATCAATGCACCGATCAGGAATGACAGTAACAGAGTGAATCTTGGAACCTGAGTGATCAAAAACATACCCTTTCGGCCCTTGCTCAGGCACCGGCGCTTTCTGGAGACCTCTCCTGGACCAAGTGATGCTGACACCTGATTGTTTCTCGTTCGCCTGCACAAAGACGCTGGTTTGTCAGTACATTTTGAGTACTAATACTAACTACAGGCATAGATGAATATGGACACTTAAGCAATGCATATGCTTGTGGAATTTCCTGTGAGGCAACTTGGTGATATGTCATATAGCTTAATACCATATCGGGTATACAAGGTGCAAGACACATGTTATTGCTACCCCGAACTGCATGGTCCATGGTTAGAAGTACCAATCGATCGTGACTATAGTAGTACTATGCTAGTGATGTTGTATTATCATGCATGGTTATTTGCATCCATCACGGGCCTTCAGATTCTCATCGCAAGCCAGATTCACCCTGGCCACTCGCTTGTTGTGAACGTTCATGATGTAAAAGTTTCCACTTCCACGGTCAAGCCTGGGCAATGTGGCAGGTTTGATAAAAAGATAAACTATATATACACACGATTTGCAAATAAAATATATGTTGGTCCAGCATATCGTATTGAACTGGTTTTCACCGTGTATTTATAACATTTTAGAACATCTTTTACTTGAATAATGATTTTTGTCATTGAGGATTGGACAACACTTGTATGGAAGCAGGTGAACCCTCCGGATCTGCTTGAGGTAGATTCTCAGGTGGTGAAAGGGTGAACGTCCTGCGAGCCACTGATGTGAACGCCCCACAAGAACTAACGAGTTCAAACTACAAGTGCAATATGGCCGAATCGAACAACCATATTTTTTGAAATATTTTGGAATTTATGTTTTAAAACATGTTAACCATGATCACGGTAAAGTTTTTCAAATGTGGATTGAATTAACATGGATGACATACGATGTGAAACTTGGCCGGATCTCAGGCTCTTACTTCTTCTCTTGCCACTTCTCGGGCAACTCCATGTAGCGAAGGTGGGCCTCCCACAGGGTCAGGTCGGAGATGTTCTGTTCCTGGAGAGGGCCATACGATTGACCAGGTAGCCCATGCGCATATGTGCATGCATAGAATGTGCTGTATCACGCATGAGCCATCAGTTGATTAAAGCAGCTATATAAATTGAGTGACAGTTCTTACACATTCTTACGCAACAATGATTGCAGAGTGTGAAAAATACTGTTTATATACAAACCGTAATATGCATGAACTATTTCACAGTCCTGATATTTCTGCTGTGTTTTCTTCTTCTTCGATCTTGGTGTCAGTGCTACAGTGCCCAGTTCCTCACCTTTGGCAGTATCAGCATCCTTCGGGGCATTTTTTTTGGGTGTCTTTTGGGGCGTCTTTTTGCGGGGGTGCTTCGTTCCTCTCCGCTTGGGACTTGCGGCAGACTTGCATGCAGTTGACCTGCTCGCACGGGATCGTTCCCTTCTCATATTTGTTTCATCTTTTTCCTCATCATCCTTGATTTCTTCCAGACCTTCTCTTGCATTTTTTTCTGCCTTCATCGCTGCCTGTTTTGCATGTTCCTCCAAAACCTTGAGCTGTTCATCATTCTGATCATTCTTCTTGTTTGTTTTCTCATCATCTCCTGAAGCTTCAGAAGGTGCTGCTTCAGCTTGTCCCAGGTTGTTTGAATCTGCCCCATCGTTTCTCGGTTGTCCACCTCCTTTACCACGGCCCTTTCCCTTGGCCCGTCCCCTTCCTTTGCCTCTACCTTTACGTTTTGGTTTGTCTGGACCTTCTTGACCTTCATCGTCATCCTTATACTGCCGGTCTGGATCCTCAACCTCTTCCCCACTTGGCTCACCGAACTTCCTTTTCAAAACCTGGCGGAGCTTCTTCTGTGCCTGGGCGGGCCATGGCGGGCGCTGGTTGATGTCATATATGATTGATATACCAATATTAGGAAGCATGAACAGTTACAGCAATATTTTGATAATGTCATCATATATCACATGACATCATATATGGCCATGGCATTGAACACATGGGGAAACAATGGGACACCTGGCCTCCAAAAGGTTTCTGCCCAGCGTAGTCTCTAAGTCATGTCCTTGAGTAGCATTGTTCATATCATCGATCGCTTGCTCGATCATGAGCCGGATGTCATCCTGGGGTGGATCTTGCAATGGTGCCAAAGCTTGGCGGTCCTGGAGAAAAGCATAGCCATGCAGTGATCATCCACTATGTTGATCAAGTTTTTGTTGGCTCATCAACTAGTTTTCATGCATTACCATGTAGTGATCATGCAACATGCACAGGTCAAGATGACCAATATCATGAAATGACGATCATTTTCTAAAATGCTATGTGTTCAAATCATCAAAATAAATTGATACCGCTGTCCTTCTGTCCACCGGCCGACGAACTTGCAGCTGGAGCTTGTCCATCATCATCGCTGTTGATGGCCAGAACTTGTGGGGATGTGGGAGCTGGCTGTGAATCCAGGGCCATCGTGTTGGGTTGATCATGGGGAGCCATCTCCATTGGTTCAGGTTCAACTATTTCATCATCAGTTGCATATTCCTCCTCTGCACCCTCTTTCCCCTGCTCTCCCCCCAAATCATCATCACCATTGCCGGCAGCTGACACCATGGTACCATCATCATTCACAAAATGAGTTGGTCTCTCAACTGGCTGGGAGTCATCAGGTGGTGGCTGGGAATCTGCCGGGGCTTGCTCATTGGGCTGCGAATCATCTTGGAGCTGTGAGTCAGTATAAAGACCATCGGTGGGCTCAAAAGGCATGGTTTCCATTTGATCTGGGTTAGGTGTCTCCCGGGTTCTTGTCAAGGGCACCTTCCCGTTCCCTTCACCACTTTGCGCCTTCTTTCGCTTTCCAATGGACTTCTTCACTTTCTTTCCAATGGACTTCTGCGCTTTCTTCTTCGGGACCTGAAGCAGGAGTGGATGGAACTCGTCAAAGATAAAGATCAGAATATAGCAGCACAGTTTTGTGATCGATATATTAATTAAATTTGGTGTTTTATAGTATTATATTGTAAGGTTTTCATTTTGTAGATTGTTTTTTTCCTACCATGCAGGTCAATACCAAGTACACGAACTAAGTTGGTGGCTTGAAACATCTTGAACATGAGTAATCAAAACTGTGATGCCGACGTCCGGTTCCAAGAATCATTTTCTGACAGGATACTGTAGATCAAATGTGACACCTGTCACTTTGGAGTTTGTTGTGTTTCTGGAATAAACACCGGAATTCCAAATGACATTCTTGGCCTGAAATGTAGAACGCCCTTTGGTGGGGACCTTCTTGCCATTGTCCCGAAGAATGTTCCTGTCCTGGGAAACAGAGAAGGAAATTTCCTCATACCTAAAACTGATCATGCCAGTACGGGTCAAATTAAACTTTATGTTGGGAAATCCAAAAGCTTCAAGAGAAGGAGAAAGTCCTTAAGCTTCATCGTGATGATCGACTTCAGAACACCCATCTTCTCGTGGCCTTTCCTGGCAAGAGCGGGTTACCATATGTGGGTCAATCACTCCATGGTTGAGCTGATGTATTGAATGTAATTTTAACCACGCTTGTATGCATAAGTCCAAAAACTACATAATATATATATATTATAGCAAACCATATTCTGTTCGGATTCCATCATTTCAACTTCAGAAAGTTTGATCAGTATTTTGAATTTGGCCATCTAACATCAACTATGACTCACTGACCCCAGGGTACCTGCACTTGAAATTCCTTTGATGAAGATTGCACATGTACATGGCCAGCGACCGCACCAGGCCACTTTCAGTCCTTGCCCACACCTTGCCGGCAGAGCTGGGCAGATGAGTCAGGACGGTGGGCCAGTAACAAGAACGCATATCATTTACACTATATCGATCTACTGAATTACTAGGTAATCCAAAGGGAGCAAAACCAGGCCTCATGTTGGGCATCATCTTTAAAATTGTTGATGTCCCTCGTTTGTGAAATCCATTGGAGTGCCGCCTGAGTGGAAACAAGTGTGAAAAACATCAATTGGCTTCGACTTCGACTGTCATGAGCTTATAATTCTGAAATATATATTAATCAAGACAGTTGATATTATATACTATATATTGGGAACAAAGACATAAAGATCTCAGTCCCTCACTTGTGTCTCCAACTTTGTAGGCAGATCGCCCGCAAAGACACTCAAGTAGTTCTTCAAGAAGTTGTAGTTGACTGGACGTTGAACCTGGGAACAAACATGTGTAGTATGTACAGATCAGGATATGTTTTCTCATCCCATCATGTCCATATCACCTAGAGATGTATGAGATAAAATATATCTGTCGGGAAAACTTCATATTTATCGCGGATTGAAAAACAACCAGGCTTTCCCACCAAGCCTTTCGCTCATTGATCTTTGGCTTTGGACCAGGCAAATCCACAAAGCTGAAGACCTGCCGTTGGTGCAATGGTTGGTAAGGTATGTCGATGAGTGCCTCGATCTTGTTAAGAGAAACTACGTGTACTTTGTATCCATGGATCCATGCATAGATTTATCCGCAGAGTAGTGGCATATGTCTTGCGATAGCGATGTGCATGCAGCCTGCACAACACACTATAAAACCATGCAACCATGAAAACCATGGCCTGTTTACCTTTGGCACGTTTGATTTCCTTCTTCCGCACTTCAACGTTTTCTGGGGTGCTGAGATCTTCAAAAAAGTCCTGGCTCACAAAATGAATCACAAGAAAACATCATGCTGAGATGTGCAATGTGCCCAAATCATCCAGTAAACGATGAGATCAACACATACCGGAATTTCAGATTGATCACTGGTGGCGTTCAGTCCTTCAGAAGCTCGATACGCTCCAAGGATTCCGACGAAGTTTGCCGCCGGTTCAACGGCATCGCCGCCAAAGGGCCAAAACGGAAAAAAAAAGAATGTGATGGAACCAGTGCTTGCGTCCAGAAATGATTGTGATTTCATTGATATGAACTGATATGATGTTCATCTCAATGCTCTTGGTTTTCATGGTAATCTCCACCACCAACCACCGGCCCGAACTAGAGAAGCATGCCGCTGGGACAAACAGTGGTCACTTAATCAATATCACCAGCAAATGTGAAATGTGATCATATTGTATCATTTGCAATGGCAATGCATAAACGTGGCCATCCTATATATGCAATATTTAGATAGGCACATGATGCATTTTGCACGGGGGTGGCGTACCAATATCGTTTCCCACGGGTTCCTCGTCAGAACTGTAGACCACAGCATCATGGCCTCAGCGGGTTGGCTGGTTGGTGTTTCTGAATCATGGTCTCAGAGATCATGCTTATTGAAATTCACAAAAATGAACATATCTCCAAGGGCCCAGCCAATTGCGTGGCCACAGTATGCCATGTAGGTTAGTATGATCCTTGGTGGGGCTGCTGTCCATGTAGGGCCCAAGAAGTTTGTCCATGAGTAAATCAACCATAATCAATTTATGTTTGATTGAATCAAAACAGTGTTGCAACCAAAGATCACCAGCAGCATCCGTAGTCCCCGCAAAATGCCAAAGATCCAAGACCAGCACAAACGACATGGGCTAATCAGGCAGGCGTGCAGGTTAAAGCACAAGTGATTTTGAAAATGATTGCCAATTCTCTGGCTAGATATGGCATTTGTTTGTTCCATTCCATTTATTTTTGGATACCGTTTTTGGATACCATTGAATCCCCTTCTATCCAATGCTATCCCATGGTTTTCCATCACCAGAGCCAGAACTGCTCTAGGTGCACCTGTAGCCGGGGCCGAGTGGGACAAAGAATAGGATGTCACGCTAAACATTAGCCTTTCCAAAAGGCGAAACTAAGTATGGTCTTAGACTCCCAGGGTATATATATACTGTATATACATATAAATAGAATTTATACAATGTACATTTTTTTTTAGATATATACATATATCCAGATCCCTGCTGCGAGAAAGGTTTTTCTATTGCACCTTATCTTTAGCTTTGGGTCAAGATCCTGTGCCTTTCCCAGGCATTGGACACCAATGTCTCAGAGGTCGCCAGGGTGAGTTTTTTACACGCGAAAAACTGCCAGCAAATAAGGGGAAAGTGGTGATAAAGCATGATAAACCAATATAAACCATCGGTTTTTGGATTCCAGTAAAAGAATCCAGTGTTCGAAATTTTGAGACAAAGCCAGCTTTTCGAAAAAGAGAGGATGAAAAGATCATGAAGATGGGATGTTAGCCAACACACCGGCAAGGTTTCACCAGCCATTTGGCCCAACTCACCGGAATCGATGGGAGGTCTCCACAACTGGACGATCTAACTGGGGCCAGCTACTCCACTGGGATAGCCCAATTTGATGAAACCCAAGTTAATCGGTCGGACGGCCTGTTCACGCGCGGCCGACTTGGTTTGTCATCTTTGCTGAGTCAGAAGTTTGGCTAGTTGAACAAGAAGTCAGCTAACATCCCCCCACCCCAGCGTGGCGTAGCATCAACA
>Ga0126342_10000290_pt1 | contig 48514 bp, 34 predicted proteins | sample Cyp1metagenome_FD_92528 | JGI IMG/M metagenome (GOLD analysis project Ga0126342, IMG submission 92528) | Coral microbial communities from Lord Howe Island, Old Settlement Bay, Australia - Cyphastrea 1 metagenome | ecosystem: Host-associated > Invertebrates > Cnidaria > Coral ...
ATCTCATGGATCAGAAAGGTGGTTGATTAATCAGGGGCAAACCGTGGTTATTATTAATGGGGGACATGGGCTCATGGGGGGTACCCTTTGGGAGCTATCCAAACTGATGATTTTTATAAAGATATTAATTAGAAATCGATCATTTGGGGAATAGTTGTTTTTTGAAATTTTCAATGATCAACTTAAACCTTAAGTATATCAATGATGATAAAAAAAAGGTAAAAACAATTGGAAATAAATAGAATTGGAAATCAAAATTGTTGGATAAAAAAATCGATTTCAGCACAGGGGGTTGATTAATCATGTCCCAGCCAAACGGTTCATTAATCCTGGGGGACACCTTTTTTTAAATTACAACAAAAAAAATGGGCAGAGGGGGTTGGTTAATACCGCTGGGATTAATAATCCTAACTTGACATTATATATATATATATTCACCATGTTAATTAAGGATGTTTTTTTTTGAGGGCCGTAACTGTAGGAGTTGAGGCTTCATGTTTTTTTTCCGGCCTTTTGCTCAACCGCAGCGCTGAGTACCGGCTCGGTGGGTGTCATTCAGAAGTTCGGTGAGTACCAGGGGGTCCAAGAGCCGGGATGCAGTTGCGACCTGGCGGAGCCGATGGAAATTCCGAGGAAAATCGTGAATTCTGGTGAATTCTATAGTGCTTATATACATATATGTAACGGTTGTGAATGTTATGGATTACCATAGTTTTTTGGTTTTGGTGTTAGTAACTAGTGTTTTTTTTGTCGGATATAAATGGTGAAATTTTGAAAATAGTGGTTATTTTCATGGTCCTTGATGTTATGAATCACTATGATTAATGGTGTTACGGTGACCTCTCAACCAGTGTGATGACCCTTAGGAGTTTATTTCCAAGTAGGCTCACTATGGTGCTACCCTCTGGTAATTTAACATAGCTATTGAAAATTGCCATTTATAGTGTGTTTTCCCATTAAAAACGGTGATTTTCCATAGTTATGTTAGTTTACCAGAGGGTATGTTCTATGGTGGATCTATCCTTGGTTGGACAGGTGAATTGCCAGCTGTTGAGCTAGGCGGCACCGCATTTTGTGCTCATTTGATGTTGCTTGGGCGACAGTCAATAGCTCATTCTATATGCAGGGTTCATTAGAGAAAACGTGTGCGAATCTAGAACTAGAACTGGAGAGTGAACAATGTGACTGAATGTTTTTGATAACTTCTAAGATTAAAAACCGTGGGTTAATTATGCCTCGTTCAATGGTTTATATGTTCAACCACGGCAAATATATATATATATGTATATATATATATATAGAATATAGATGAATATATATATATATATATACATATATATATACATATTATGTAGACATATAAGTATATATAGAATATAGATGAATACACACACACATATATATATATATATACATATTATGTAGACATATATGTAGGATATCAGAATAACACACACATATATGGAGGTTTCCTGAAATAAGGGTATCCCCAAATCATCCATTTTATATATGGTTTTTCCTTGAAATAAACCATCCAGCTATTGGTGTACCCCCATTTATGGAAACCTCCATCCGATCCGGTCGCGGCACGTTGAGGCATTTGCTGGCCCATCACCACCGTGGACCCCGTCTCTTTGGCTGTGAGGCGGGGAAAGATATGTAAACATTCACAAAAAACTATGGAAAATCAATAAAGACCATGGGATTTACAATGATTTAATGGAATTTTATAGTGATTCAATGGGATATTAGTGGGATTTACCCTCTGGTAAACAGCCACATAACTATGGAAAATCACCATTTTATAGCTGGGTAAATCAACGAACTAAACAGCGATGTTCAATGTCGCTATGTATTGGAAATTATTGGATTAACCATAGTCATGGGGATCCCCAATAGCTGAGCTCGATGGTTTATAATGGAAAAATCCTATCAAAATGGTTTAGTAATTAATGGAATATAAATGGTATATGAATGGGAAATTAAGGGGATATGATATAGTTAATGACTAACCATGGTATAGTCATGGGAATATGAATATAATGTGGTTCAAACAATGTCATAAAACACCCATGACTGGGAATGGTAAACATAGACGCAACGCCCACCATTTCAGAAGCGGGGCAAATGGTGGGAGTTGATCGTAAACATACCACCTATAAAAATGGTGATGACTGGGGGATGGTTTATGAAATTGCTTTACCCACATTAAATTTAGATTTAATGATGTGTCATAAATTTAACATGGATGGATAATCATGGATTTGTATAAATATTTTATGGATTTCCGTTTTACAATATTGTTGTAATGGTTTTTGGATAAATCATCAAGTATGCATGCTAGATTGAGTTTGACTGGTGATATTGGAAATTGTCATCTCTGCATTTTGCAAGTGGGTTTGTGTTGCTTTCTGTTTTTTGTTCCCTTTGGTAAACTAACATAGCTATTGAACATTGCCATTTATAGTTGATTTTCCCATTTAAAAATGAGATTTTCCAGAGTTATGTTATATAGTTTACCAGAGGGTATCAAAATGCGCGTCAATTGAAAATGCGCGAAATTGCTACTCTGCGAAACAATAGACCCGATTGCCACATCCAACAGGCCACAAAGCCCTGAGTCATTGTTGAATCTATTCTCACTTGCGCTCTATATATGGTATTTTGTGTGGTTATCGGGGGACAATCACCATCACCAACCACATCTCGATATGTATATATATATATGTATTCAGAGGGTTCTATATCCGTTTATTTGTACGAACTCCTAAAACATCACTGCGATGTCACTGGAGTGATGCTTATAAGATTGGGGGTAACTATCCCAAATGGCTGGACTTATTCAATTCAGATCAGTTGGTGAAATATAGCAATTTACCCTCTGGTTATTTAACATAGGCATGGAAATGGCATATTTATAGATGGTTTACCTATTATAAATAGGCCATTTTCCATGGCTATGTTAAATAACCAGAGGGTAATGCAATTTAGCCGGATCTATTCTAGATCAACTTCCATGAATGTTCCTTCATGATTTGTGCCCCCCCAAACAAATGCATACAAATGCTATAAAGCTGTTCCCCAGATAGGATACACTCATACATTTTAAGTGAGGACTTCAATTGGTGACATTTGAAATCTATTCTAAACTGATTTTTTTGACGGTGAACTTGTAGATTGTACTTGAGTGTTAAGCAAGTGTTTTTCCCCCCCCCAAAAAAAAGGTATGCCATTTTTTCACACCATAGTGAGCCGGAACAACTAATCAGGGGTGCTGAATAATTTGGAATTTTCTAGCCACAATAGCTAACCTAGCTACTAATCAGCACCTGGATGTGCGATATCCATGTGCCCAGTTAATGAATATCCAATATCCATTTTTCCAATCATGCCAAACCTTGGTGAAATCGGAAGGTATTCAGATATCACCAAAAATGAAAGACGCAGGCAGCAGGAGTGCAGATCAGATTGCAAGACCAAAGACAACGTCACAGTCACCGTTGCGTCTTGGTGGTTTTGTCCGTTCAGTTACTGCCGTGGGGTAAGCCGGGTAAACGAGTAAAGCTGGGTTGGTGGGCTGATGTTCAGCCATGTTTCAATCTCACATGATTTAAATGTATCATTGGATTTGTTTCAGAGAACATCTACAGGAAACAATGGTTGTTACCACCAAATTGATTGGGTTTCCCAGTGTTTGTTTGCTTAAACCAATCCAATGACAGTAAGAAGTTGTCAGAGAAGTTGTCATAGCATTCTGTGAAAGGTATCCGAGGGCCCGAGGCCATGTAAGGGGTAGCTACTTGTTCTGACAGCAGGGTGAGTAAGCATGGGTAACAAAAAGGCAAAGAAAAAGCCATGGGAAAAGCCTGCGGACCACCTGGAACAGGTTTGGGACCTGCTGCGGATGTGGAGGTAAAGGGGCGACTTTGGACCCCAGATTTTGGGTCGTTACAATTTCGGCAAGGTGTCCGAAGGAAGTCATTCGTCTAACACTTAAGCAGATCTCCAGTCTTGACACCCGCTGAAGCAACTGTTCCTTGTTCCTGATTTGGCATGCTCGAATTCAAACGACGCTGCGTTTTACCTTGAGGTCACAGCCTGTCAATATCGAGTTCAGAAGGACATGATCAAGGTGCCGGAACTTAGCCACTTCGGGGGGCCTAAGTTTCATGTACCAAAAAACTGGACGGTTGAACACTTCAAGCCATGGAACGTGGCGATATGTGTGTGTGTATGTTATATATATACACATTATATCAGCATATAACGCAATAGCTTGGATTTGCTGGAGATGTTTTTTTTTCCCCATCGTTAATGCTTGATGTGGGCAATCTACTATTATGATTGTTTCCTTTTCAAATATGCGGCCCGTTCAGCAAATCCAAGATAAGGTTGGAGAGCTCCACAATTGACTCAGTTTACCAATGTGGCAGAGCCATGGGGGTGTCTGAAAAAATGGTGCATACCAACAGGGAAAATTGTGGTTTAATGAGGAAGGATGATGGTGTAACGGAGGCATATATGATATGTCTAGAAGGTCTATATAGATATATCTAGATGTTCAGATGCTTGGAATTCTTCACAATGGTGAGTAATTTGGTAATGTATTCCTCGTATGTGTTGTTTGGATGAAGGGTTCGGATGTTCAAACTATGAAGGCCCTGAAGCACAGTTTTAAGTACTCACTTTCTCCCTTTTTAATGGGTACCTACTTGGTGGTTCGTCCTCCTCAGAATATTGATTGCAAGCCCAGCTTTGAATGCGGTAAGCAGGGTTAAAGTCCACTCATCAGTGGAGTCTTGTAACTACTTGAAAAGATGAGACACCAAGCAACCACCATGTAGCCACAAAGTATCTAGCCCATTTCATGGAAAGTGGTGACTAATCTATCTATCTATCTATCTATCTATCTAATCTATCTATCTATCTATCTATCTATCTATCTATCTCTCTCCCTCTCTCTCTCTCTATCTATTTCTCTTTCTATCTCTATGTATCTCTCTATCTTTCTATCTATCTATCTCTCTATCTATCTCTCGATCTATATTTCTATCTATCTATCTCTATCTATTTCCTTCTCTTTCTATGTCTATCCCTCTCTATCTATCTCTATCTATCCCTATCTATCTCTATCTATCTCTATCTATATGTTTTCTCTATCTATCTATCTATCTCTATATCTCTATATCTCTCTATCTCGTTCTCTCTATCTCTCTATCTCTCTCTATCGATCTCTCTCTTTCTCTCTCTCTCTCTATCTATTCTATTCTATTCTAATCTAATCTAATCTAATCTTAATCTAATCCAATCTAATCTAATCTATCTATTTATCCGACTAAAAACAGCTTCGGGCTTACCCATTTGCTGCAGGGAAAACTGTTGGAAGAGGACAGAAACTGCCAATGTTTATGGTGATTGTTGATTCTAAGTGTCATGTTATCCGATTATCGATCAATATGACACTTAGAATCAAATATGTGGGATAATCTGATAATATGACACTTAGAATCAACAATCACCATATATTTTATATCAAACAAACATGTCGTGCTAAGCTTTGTTAATCGTCCCATGGGATCACCGAGATCATTCGGCTCGATCGTCTCAGGTGGCACATTTTGACATCGCTGATCCCTTCAGTCAAATTGCCGCAGAAGTGGATAGCGACTTGGCGGCGCTGAAAACTGTGTTTGTCTCACGGCTAAGGAAAAAAACACTTTTAATAATGCTCACTATGCAACATAATTTGTATACATGCATGGATGTATTAGCATGTATGATATAGTAGCTATAACACCTTGTATCTGGAACATGTTATTTTCTTTCGCATGTATCCCAACAGCAAACCATCTAGTGATTTGAGAGATCGTTAAGGTTTGGGCTCACCGTTGCTCTGGGCGTAGACATTTTTTCTAGGGTCAGGTTCCAGAAACTATGGTTTTGTAGCAATAAAACCACATATTATTTGGAACCGTGGGATAGGGACGTTTAATATGAACGGGGGAAGTGGCTTGCTTGGGTAGGAAGTTGGAAGTTTCCTGTTGGTTCTTTTTGTCATGTCCCCTCTTGGTTGTTGTCACCGTTGGACCTGCAAACATGTTTGCAACCCCATCTCGTTATGGTTAGTTTAACTACCATATAACTACCATATAAGGTTAGTTTCTTCACCATATAACTACCATATAACTACCAAATGAAATCCCACTTATTCCAAAGCAAGTGACATATCTAGGGGACCCCACCTTGTAGGGTTACCATCCACGAAATCCGGTGCAGGCGTGCTTCGTTCCAGCATGCCCACCATGACGTTGGACGAAAGCTATGAGGCCAAAGAAAAGATGGTGTCTTGGCAGCTTGGAAGCTGGTTGGTGGTTTCAAACATGGCCTTTATTTTCCATAATATATGGGATACCCTCTGGTAAACTAACATAGCAATGGAAAATCACCATTTTTAATGGGAAAAACAACTATAAATGGGTCATTTTCAATAGCTATGTTAAATTACCAGAGGGTAAAACAAGTGCAGCCTGAGTGCAGCAACCCCAAGTCATGATCACTGGGCATTCGCTGGGCAAATGAAGCCTTTTGGTCGGTGGATGAGCTGATGCCCCACATGACCAAGCGCGCCTGTTTGCACAGCGCAAAAAAAAATCAAAAACAAGTTGGACTGGGTGATATGCACCCCGAAATTCCAGCGAAAGCCAACAATGGCCATATCCAGTAGAATCATGTTTGGGACCATTTTGAGGTTCCATGTTAAACTTAGGTAGCGTATATTCTCAGAATTTGCGCACTTCGGGCACCTTCCAGTTCCTACCCACCCATCAACTGGAATTGTCAATCATATCATTACATGCATGTGTTTCTCAGATACTCCCGCTTTTGTCTCACAGTCCCAGTATATAGTTGGGTCAGTTCAATCCCCTTAAAGCAATAAGCTTGATACCATGAACATCCATAAACATCCAATAACTATGCGCCCTATGTGCCATTTTGGGGGGTATGAAAAGCTCGGAGCCCCAACAGAAGGCTTTACCATCATGCCAGAACTTCAATAAAAGGGCCAATGTGCAGGAAACACGGAAACATGGTGAAAAAAATCCCAATGTTTCTAAAAATAATTCTGGATCTATTCATTTCATTTAACATTGGGATTATTGGATCTAATTAAAGTTACTTCTAAATCATGAAAAATCATGTGGAACTTTACACAGTTGTTCCATGTTGTTCCCAATTTCTTAGGTGAACGAGATCTTGGCCTCGGTGAGGGATGCCATGGGAAAGTACGGCTACGACATCATCAACGTTTTGATCACCGACATCCGCCCCGAACGCTCCGTGATGGACGCCATGCACCTTGGAGAATTTAGCTAAGGCTTAGCTAAGTTGCCTGAAAAAAGTGGCTGAAAAAACTATGGTTTATAGATGTTTATAGTAGATATAACATGATATAACTATAGAGTTACTATAGTTAATGGGGTTTATAAACCAACTTATAACTGGGCAGCATTTTCCCAGGAGAAATCTGACATTGAACCTGGAAATGGATATGAAAGGGAGGGAGAAAAATCATGGTAGTTCCATACATTCCAGTAACGTTCCATACGTGGATCAGCGACGATGACTTGCTGTCTCAGGAATGAGATTAATGCCTCCAGGCGACAGCGCGAGGTGCGATGATTTGCTGAAGATGTTTTTTTTACCCTCTGGTAAACTAACAAAAAACTATTGAAAATGGCCATTTATGGTGAGTTTTCCCATTAAAAATGGTGATTTTCCATAGCTATGTTAGTTTACCAGAGGGTAATGCTCTTCCTTACTATTGGTATTGGGTTCTATGGTGCTATGTATTCCAATTGGTTAAATTTTGCAAACATGTGCTTTCTTAATGCACCCCTAAGCAAATCCCAGTGAGGTAGATCAATTGCTTTGGCAGCAAATGGTTTTAAGTCTATCTAAAACATCTGGAACATGAATTTTAACATGATATATATCCCTATGGATCCAAGTACCTTCTTAGGAAGTGTTTGGGGTATAATTTACTATAATTTGGAGGCTTAAGGCTTAAGTACCTTCTCAGACAGTGTCTGGATCCATAGGGTATAATTATATAGTATATAAATATTAGTATATAAATATATATATAAATGTATATAGATATAATAACACATACACACATAATTATATATATATATTTGTGTGTGTGTGTTCTGCTTCAAACCGCCATCAGTCACCAGTTTTGCCGTTCCTACCTTTGCCTCATCCCATGGCCGTGGTTTTTCCGTGCCAGGCGGCCTTCGAGCGCGGCGAGGCGGAGAAGCTGCTGAAGATCAAGGCCTCCGAGGCGGACGCCGAGGCCAAGCGCCTGGCGGGCGTGGGCATGGCCAATATGCGCGCGGCCATGGCGCAGGGCTTCCAGGACGAGACGTGGTGGGATGTGGTGGGAGGGGGGAAGATGATGGAAAATGGGAAGGTTTATAGATGTTTTGTAGTGATGTATAGCTGGGAAAATGTGGGGAAATGATTTGTAAATGGAGGTTTGAATGGGAAAATCATCTATAAATGGTGGATTTTCCATTGCCATGTTTCATTACCAGAGGGTAGATGGTGCCATGGTGCTATGGGTTGGATGGTGCCCCAGTTGGTTGAATTTGGAAAGATATGGAAAGGTGACATTGGTGGCTTGGTTGCTAAGGTAACGGTGAAGCTGTTGTTGGGTTGATGGATGGCCTACAGTTAGCGGTGAGATAGATGTAGAGACATGATATACCCTTTGGTAGACTAACATAGCTACGGAAAATCACCATGTTTAATAGGTAAATAGGTAAATCAACTATAAATGGGCCATGTTCAATAGCTATATATATATATGTTAAATTACCAGAGAGAGGGTAGATATGGCATACGCATTTAACCGAATCCATGGAATGCGAAATCTGAGGCATCTTCGGGGTTTATTCAAAGTGTCAAACTGAAGAGAAAATCCATATTGATATCCTATGTTTGGGGCAGGGTGGGGATTGGGAATGGGGCAATGGTTGAACGGTAATTGGAGCACTGGGAACTGAACAATTGATCACAGAAGAATTGCAGGGGGACCTTTTTCGCAAATCCAAGAATGTTTCAAATAATTTTATGAGGTATATTTTATTCATGTTACTCTTTCATGTCCCATAGGATCCATGGTGCTGCTATATATGTGGTAACATGGATCCCATCAAAATATACCCCAGTCATGTTAGCATATATACAGAAAACCATGGATCCTATGGGTGTTGCTTCAAACAAGTGGCCCGATGACCTCACGGGCTGTCTGGGCAATTCGCAGGACTCGATGAAGTTCATGAAGGACGACTGCAGCGGGCTGAGAGCATTGGGACTACATATTACATATGTATATTATGTCTGTTAATGTTAATTTCTAAATATTAATTCATCTAATTGTAAATGTGTATGTTAGATATGTATATGGCATCTACAGGGAACAGGGCGGATATAGAGCAACAGCGCAAATGTCTGCTAGATGTTTTTCACTCATAGTAGCACCCAATATGTTTGGAAGGGTCAAAAATCGGCCAGAGCCAAGGGTGATCTCAACGCCCGAAATGCCACCTCGAGACAAGACTAACTGGCACTTTCGGTTTCCTTCAACATCCTTCAACATTGAAGCTACGCCCAAAACTTGATCAGGGCAATCACATAGTGGTTCCTTTGTAGCATTTTTAAGTGAATTGCCACTTGCAGTTCACCGTTGTTTTTTTTTTGTTTGGACATCGGCGTTTTCAAAAAATCCCGTGGATCCATTTCCGGGATCCACCGGATCCATGCCAGGACAGCGGTATGTCAGAGAAGGAGGCGATGCATATGATGATCATGACGCAATACTTGGATACTTTGAAGGAGTTGCTTGGTACCAAAAAAAGGGAGTGTCAGAATGCCCCCCTATATAGAGCCCAAGATGATGTAGATGTGGAATTCCTGCGAAATATGGCCCAAAAAAAGAAGTCTCTCCGATGAAGGTAGCCATTGAGAAAAGCTCGTTTGGGCTTGGATTGATTGTACAGTAGCTGCCGGCTGGAGCTGTAAAGTTCCCGGAATCCCTGCGCCACATTGCCAGACACTTGTTCTCCACTGCGCGCTTGGACTTTTAATGCCCCCTTACACTAACTCGGTTCTAAAACTTCCATAATCCCCAAGTTGGTATAAGTTGGAGGTCTATTTTCCCGAGAAATTCTCAACAAAACTGATGTCCGTCCCTCACAAAAAGTTTCTGTTCTTTTGCTGTCAATCCTCATGTGTTTGGCTGGTTAACCATGCTAGCACTCGCTGTTGAGGGTTTTTAAATATTTTTCATTCCCATGTTTGCTGCTTATCTCGCACAACATGTCCGCGAAGACATGTTCAAACATGTTCAAACCATGTCAAACCAAAGTTTGATGATTATCTGACCATTTCAGCCGGTTCCCTCAACGTTTTCTTGCTCAAAAACTTGTGTTTTTCCTGCTCAAAACCAAATCATCCAAATCTTTGACGGTTTCCCTTCATGTGGTTCTTCCTTATGCCATGCTTTTCACTCCTTCTGTTTCAAATCAAAAAAATCACCCAAATCTGCCAGAGAATGCCACTTTTCTCCCACCTTTCTCTGCCCCTTTTCGGAGCCTCGAGGGCCTCCGGTCACCGGACCCCCCGAGGTTCGCCGGTTCGCACGGCTCCATCGTGGTGCCGCACGGCCCGTCGGCCGTGGGCGATTTGCAGGGCCAGATCCGTGACGGCTTCCTGCAGGCGGCGTCCCAGCGCCTCGGTGAAATCCTTGGGTCAACCAACTGGATGGCTAGTGCTATAAAAAATGGCCATTGAAATAGTGAGTTTTCCCATGAAAAGTGGTGATTTTCCATGGTTTAACATGGTTTGATATGGTTTAATATGGTTTAATGGTGATTAATGGTGGGTAATATATGGTGATTTTCCCCAATAGTTGGGATGATCCAATCTGACTTTCATATGTTTCAGGGGGGTTGAAACCAACATAGTTTATAATATATTATAATTTGTTGATATGTGTTGCTTTTTAAATGGAAACATCTACTTTCCAGCTCAGATATTTTGCGGCAAGGTATCTAAGTTTGTTTGAAAGGTACAATGACCATGAGACATGATGGCTGAAGAAGATCTTGTACTAGATTTTGCAAAAGATGAAGGAGTTCTAGAAGAAAATCAAATAATGTGGTGTTGGTTAAGCTTTTGCTGTTTTGGAATATAAGCTAGAAGTCCTTCATCAGCTGGCTGATGACGAAGATGACGCAGAAAAAACAACAAAAATATGAAGGTATGCCCCTATGACTGGGCATTATATAATTAATCTATAATTACATATAATTACAATTTTGAATCATTTATATAAATCTATGATCAATCTATTGGAAAAAAAGGTGAAGTACCATCAATTTTAAAAGAACTATGTTTTATATATGTTTGGTTCCTTAAGCAAAGCCAACTATATGATGTTGTAATTTCATGCAGCCAAAAGGCAGGCAAATCATTAATAAACATTGGCAAATAATCTATAATCAATCAATTGTTATTGGCAATTACCATGATAGATATAATTAGATATTAACAATGTCATCCCCGAGGTTTGATACTATGTAATACTTACTGGCACCCCTATGACTGGGATCTAACTATCTCGTGGTGAAGGAAGGGAGCTGTTCAGAGGGCTATGATGCCTATTCCATGGGGAGTCGGAGCAAGCAGCACGAGTTCCGAGCCACATGATAGCTGATTTCATACTTTCGACGTCAATCAATGGTCATTTCAGGAACCGATTGATTGGAGGTACCTACCATATATGGCCTATTTGTTAGGCCTATAAATTTCAGGGAATATCCCCACAAAATATGGCCAAAAATATGGTACTAACGTACATCCATTGAAATGGATCCTGGATTTCCCATTGAGTCAATGGACCCCCCAAATGCCCCAGTTTAGACACATGTGGCATGGTGGGCTCTGGAAATGCTGAGGCAGAAAATGTCTGGTGGCATCTTTGGTTGAGATTCTGAAAGGCCATGGCAAAGCCAGAGGCCGGCGGCCTGCGAATTCGTAGCAGAGAACCCCTCAGACCCATGAGGTTTACAAAAAAAACATGGACCAAGAGGTAAACCATAAGACTTGTGACTACTACATGCAAATTATGAAGTTATGATGATAAAGCTACTAAGCATTACTAAGCATCAGTTTTAGTCACAAATATGTCATGTTAATAGGGTTGGCCGCCCCCATTTTGAGGTTAGCCGATTGCTCGGTAGCTTAATGCGTATATGTTAGTTCTTTGAATTGGATATGCGAGACATATGGAATCCAACATTGGCGACGATTAGGTTCTTATTTGGCATTGTTACCTGGTAGTTTTCGATATGCGAAGTGCTACGCAGCACCAGACATTGCATGGAGTTGTCGCTGGTGTTCATTTGCTGACAATCGAGGGTACCTTGTTCTGCCGCTGCTTCCTTTGTACCACCCCACTGGTCGCCCGTTGTCCAAAGACTGGCTGTTTGGCGAAGGTGGGGTGAATGCTGGATGATCAAAGGGCGAACTTTGCAGATTGGTACTCATGCTTATGGATAAAACATCCCATATGCTCCATGTATGGTATATTTACCTACATGTGCCCTAAAAATCACCCAAATGTAGGTAAATATACCATACATGGAGCATCTGGGCATGATAAAACTATGCTAAGAATTAAGGTGTTAAACCATCCAAAAAAGCAACCATCTCCTAGGTCCTAGGTCCTTTGTGACATGTGTTGTTGGCAAATGAAGCTTCCAAGATATAGGGCTTCCAAGATAAGGGCCTACACACACAGATATATATATATATACATATATATATTTATATTATTATTATTGTTACAATATTAATCCTTTCACCGCAAAAAAAATCACGCAGGAACCCAAGTAATCTGAGGTGGATCCATGCACGGGTCAGGCCCATGAGGGGTTTGTGATGCCTGGGTGTACATATATATATGCATATATATATATATATATATCATATATATATACACGTATATACACACACATATATATATATATATATATATATATATATATATGTATATGTATATGCATACACACACACACGCATATATATATATATATACACATATACTTTGCAGATGGACCCAACTCATGGTTAAGCTTGGCATGTGCAGAAGTGGAAGTTAAACAGGTCCTCTTTGAAGGCGCTGGTTTCCGATGCCCTGTGTGATCCAGTCCTGTGCTGCGAGCCCTGCAGGGAACGCGTGCCCGAAATCGGCTGGGCACGGCGTGGTGTAGGCGAAAACAGCGAAAACAGAAAGGCGGCGGAAGCCGCGGAATGCCTGGGAAATTGTCTGTTTGGACACTTAGATGGGTATGGATCAATACCTATTAATACCATTTTTAGTGGGATGAACATCCATTTACCAGCTATTTTGATGTTCACCAGGGGTACAAGGTTTTGACACACTGCCAGATGGACCACGGAGTTGCTATAACTGGTGGGCATAAGTGGATGATAAGCCATGATATTATATCCCGTTTTGGGGGATATAAGCCACTACTAAATCCTTGGCCGATCACCGCCAAACCATGGGATTCTATACTCAAAACCATCTCAAAAGCATGAAATCCTCCGGTCATCAAACATGGCAATATGGAAAATCCTTCCATGGATTCCATTGCCATGTTCGATGATGGACGGTATTTTGTTTCTTTCTGTTTTTTGTTGAGGCCTCTAATTTCAGGAACAACATGGAACAACCCAAAATTTGAGCAGGAGTTGGAGCCGTTCATGGTCGAAGTCGAAACCAAAGAGCAACTTGGACGGGAAGGAACTTCCTTGGGTTTGGTCGGAATTGGCCAACAAAAAACGGGATATTATAATATGATATGTGTTTTTCATGATGATATGATATGAATATAATAATTTATTTCTAGAATTGGTACATTTCTGCATGGAATGTTCGGTCATTTTTGGAGGTGGAGGTGGAGTTGCGATGAATGTGGCCTGTTTGTTTCTTTTGCCATACATGCCAAGGATATCGCTAGAGACGTTGAGGGCAACCAAGATTGGTAGCCGTGGCTAGGGCCCCGGCTACAAATTGGTTATTCATGAGTTTTTTCTCGCACAATGTTTGAGTTCATAATCCATGAAAGGAGCAGACAAACTGTTCTGGGTGGCCCTTCACAAGCTTCAAAAAAACCAAACTCATGATATATCAACTTACATCGCTGATGTTTCCAAGGCATTCGTGTTTGTTTGACATGTTTTTCCCGCATGAATTGCCCACATTTGACCCAAATCAAGGACATTGACAGGGTGGTTTTCCCCTATTGGTTGGTTTGAAAAGCCATCCAAATATAGCTGGTTGGTGGTTTGAAACATTTTTTATTTTCCATAATATATGGGATAATCCTTCTCATTGACTTTCATATTTTTCAAGATGGTTATTGCACCACCAACCAGATAGAATCCAAAATATCGAATCTACAGGTGTGTCCACCTTATATCTCGCACCAAAAAAAAACAAGGTCGGCTAATTGCCAATCTGCGTCCTAGGACTCAGAACGTCTCGATGGAAGATTTGGGCGGCTTGCCTTGCTTTGGAAGGGACGAACTCGGGGGGGACTTGTTTTGCAAAAATGTGAAGAATTCCAAAATCCATTACAAGATAATACATAAATAATATATATATATATATAATTATTATATACACGTGCACCCCCAGCTACAAGTTGGTTTGAAATGACGTTAAACTAGCTCGACAATGTATATATATATACATATAGATACACCAGAAGTTATAAGTTAGCAAACTAATCTAGAGGCCCCCGCCAGTTTGTTTTTCCCCATGCGCTAGTTCATTGACTCTCTCTTGCTTTCTGGATAGGTTTTGTACGTTGAAAACACTTTTCGTTAGTAGACAACAACTTTTACAGCAATCTTATATCTAACTGTTAGATATAAGATTGCTGTATAAGTTGTTGTCTACTAACGAAAAGTGTTTTCAACTGGGGTATAGTAAGGTCATGGGCCATGTCATCATGTGTAATCTAATCATTCATTATATCCCCAATATTCCTCAGTAGATGGTAAAATCATCCATTAGATCCAATTACATCCGTATTTCCCAAGTTATGTGCCATCTTGTCTAGCAATATATCAGTTCCCCTCTAGAATCATGTGAAAGCATGTTAAATCACTATTGTTCTTGGTGAATCACCATGTTCCCCAATAAAATCATCATTTTCCACCATAAAATCACCATTGTCCGTAGTAAATGACGCTCAACCGTGGCAGCACCGTTGCCCAACCGGTTTCGGGGCAAGGCCTGGACGAGCTGCACCGCTTGCTGGGCATGGCGCAAGAGGAGTTGCTGAAACGAGGCGGGGGAATTAGGGGAATCATTATGATCTCTCTCTCTCTATATATATATAGTATTATATATATATAGTGATATATATATATATATGTATATAGTGATATATATATACAGATATATTAGGATTATGGGCATATATCATATAATGGTCGCCCTTAAATCCATTGGTTGCTGGTCGCATTTTTTGGCCGACTGTGAAGTCTGTTGTCGACCTCACCTCGTGACGTCACTGGAATGATGACGTTTACAGTTTGCGACATACAAGCCATGGCCATAGAAATAGAGAGTTTTCCCATGAAAAATGGTGGAGAACTATGGAAAATCACCATTTTTCATGGGAAAACTATGGAAAATCACCATAGAAATAGTGAGTTTTTCCATGAAAAATGGTGGATCTTTCCATAGTGATGTGGCTACGTTTACCAGGCCGGGTATTCGATTTCAGCCAGATTTATATCATGGGAATGTGGGATTTCATTGATTTAACCACCGGTTTTTACCCCGGTTTTTGTCGGGAATTTTTATGAGATTCAACCAGCAAAAATGGTCTTTGGCCATGGGTTTTAAGGAGATGCTTCATGGGAGTTCAGGATGATTTCTTGGGGATTTTTTGGGATGGGCTGCTGACCTAAGTGGTAGCTGCGCGTTGCGAATGTTCATAACCCTGGTTCAATGGCCATTTCAGGAACTAAATTGGAGGTACCTACCATATATAAGGTCTTTTTTTCAGGCCTAAATTTCAGGGGATATCCCAACAGAAATATGGCCAAACATATGATACGTTTTCGTACCTCCATTAAAATGGATCCTGAAGATCTCCCATTGACTGGTAAGTCCAGGATTCGTGGGTTATCCCTTAGGTGATTCGAGGCATGGGATGCTCCAGGGTCTAACAGTTTAGCAGATTTTATCCATTAAAATGGATCCTGAAGATCTCCCATTGACTGGTAAGTCCAAGATTCGTGGGTTATCCCTTAGGTGATTGGAGGCATGGGATGCTCCAGGGTCTAACAGTTTAGCAGATTTTAACCGTAACCCAGAGAAATGGTGAATTTATGGAAAGTAATATGATCCAACTAGCACAATTGTTTACAGTCATGAGATTTTATGATGATGTCTACTTGGACTTGATTGGAATTTGATTAATTAACTGCCAAGAATGCAGATTTATAATTATTTGATTTAAAGTTATGAAAGGTAAGTTGATTGGAAAAAACTACTGTAAATGAATTCTAGGATGTTGTGGATATATCGAACTAGTTCGATCGAGTAAAGTTATATCACCAAACATAACTGGGGGAATCACGTCCAGTGTCCAGATCCGTGCCGTGGCGCCACTAGGGCACATGTTAGCAATGCGGGTCACGATTTGATAACTAAGACTGGTTGGTGGTTCAAACATGGTTTTTATTTTCCATTTCATATATGGGATGTCATCCTTCCCATTGACGAACTCATATTTTTCAAGATGGTTATTGCACCACCAACCGAAAAATGTATGTGAGTTGAGCTGATGTCAGTGTGTTACCATCTAATGTTTCCCCCAGGCGTAGCATCATTGGGAACCAGTAAACAGCAAATAGGATGTTCATCCAAGCAATATTTCCAATATGTTCTTTGTTGATTCAGTCTTTTCTTCGGGACATTTTTTTGGAGGCTGGGAGATCTAGTTTCCAGAAGCAAACGGAGGATCTAGTTATTTCATGTTTGCAAGCTTAGCCAACAGCTATTTCAGTTGTTGAAGAATTAGATTTTGTGGCGTAGCATCTCACAAATGGCATGGCGCAGACTACCAGTGACTTGTTTATTTTTATATAAATGTTGTTTTTTTGTTTTTCGATGGGGAACGCCCCATGTTTGCTTGGATGTATAGCTCCTTTTTTTAAGTGCAGTCACATTCTTGTCGGTTATTTTTTTTCATTTTGGTTGGTTCACTTGTGGTAATTACTAGTTATGAAAAGTTGGCCAGAGTCAAAGTTCAAAGCTTGACATTGATGCTTTGTTCACATATTTGACGTCCAGTTCTCTTTCCACTCATATTTCTTATTGTTGCTGCTGAACTCGAATATTCCCTGCTAAAAATGAGTGGTGTTTTCTTGCTAAAAAAAATAACATATGGTCCACAACCTTAACGTTCTCCCAGACTCATAATTGTCTCATCCAGAGACAAAACATGCGTCTAGGCGAACGTTAATGGGAAGTAGGGAAGAAATCATATATGATCCGCGGTCTCAGAAAACATGTAATTCTGTCTTGCTGGGAAAAAGAGAAGAAATCATATGATCTGCGGTCTCAGAAAACATGTAATTCTGTGTTGCTGGGAAGTAGGGAAGAAATCAGATGATGTGCGGTCTCAGACAACATGGCTCAAGGGCTCCGGAAGAGGTTTTGGTACTGGCTGGTGCCAAGACGGAGTCAGGTGGGCTTCCTTGACAAAGCTTCAAAAACAAAGACCAAAGCCTTTGCCAAATACAAGAAACACTGGACAGGAGCTGCAGGAGACAATATGGCCGAAGGGTTGGTTTCTGCCGTGAAGCAACCAGCCAGACGACTTGGCAGCATTCATGGAGGCCGCTTGAACGAAGGTGGTCGTCAGAAGGCATTAGCTGCACGGAGCAGTGCTGCTCTCCTGCGCTGCTCCGGACTGTGGAACGTTTTGCATGCTGTCAAAGTAGCTTCAGGGAGTCGTGCTCCTCCGGTCTTCTCCCGATCTCTCCAACAAGTGCCTTCCAGTTGCAAAAGCATGCTTGGCTGGTCGCACAAGGACCTTAGATTGTGAGTGCAACATGCGTGGTTTTACACTGTTTTATATCAATGTATATCCACTATATTTACATTTATGGTTGGTTTCATTATTTTACATGTTTGGTTTATTATCATTATTTGTATGGTTGGTCTTTATTATTTCTATTTTATATTCACAGTTATGGCCCAACTATCAGTTATAAATTGAATTATAACTATAATTAAATATAACCTTAGTTATATGAGTTATTTCATCCCATTTATAACCGTTAGTTGTGCCATCACTGCACCAACCATCCATTTCTCCATGCCATCCAGTGGTAGGCGAACTCTACGGCGCGAGCCCTCCGGAGGACGGCATGGATGCAGAGCGCGGTCGGTCGGACGCCTTCAACGGTGCCGTGGTGAGCATACAATCATCTGGGTAAATTATAACGACCTCACTGCGACCTCACTGGAACTATGGTTAATAAGGGAAATGATCCCCAAATGGCCTTATTTCAGGTTTGTGAATTATTATAATTTGCCCAGAATCATCATTTTCCATAGTAACTTCATTGTGTTCCATCGCAAAAATCATATCTGGTAAATTAACAGTTTGACCCTGAAAATCACCAATTTTTGATGGAAACTAGTCTTCCAACCCCTATCTGCCAGGGTCTATGTTAATTTACCAGAGGGTAATATTCCCTCTAGTAAAATCATCATCTTCCATCGTAAAATCATGGATTTCCCTGGTTAAATCATCATTGTCCCCATGATTTTTCTCCGAGTTTTTTGTTGTGCCAAATGTAGCGCCCAGGCACCGATGGTAGCAAGGCGAAGTCTGCAGCTGGCTTGGCGGTTCCTGGGGCTTGGTTTGCTTTACCCTATGGCCCTAGTGGTGGTATATAAAGCAATCGTTAGACCATCCATATACATTCATGGCCCTTAACAGTTAAACATGGAATTATAGTTATATATAAGCTTAGTTATAGGAGGGTTATAATTATATACAACCTTAGTTATAATTATAATTGTATTGTTTTAATGTGGGTAAAGCAATGCCATTTGCACCATCCCCCAGCCATCACCATTTTTCTAGGTGGGATTCAAACCATTCCCGGTCATGGGTGGTAAACATGACATTGTTTTACCCAAAGAAAAAGAGCAATAAGTAGACCGTCTAGGCCATCCCCATTGGTTATTTTCATCAGTTCGACCCATATTTTATGCACCCTCTGGTAAACAAACATAACTATGGAAAGATCCATTTTTCATGGGAAAATTCACTATAAATGGTGATTTTCCATATATTAAATTACCAGAGGGTAACCCTACTTGATGGTTCCTGGGATTTGGTTTAATGGTAAATTCGGATAAATGTGTCCCAGCAAAGCCATCATAAACCAGCAGAGCATGTGGGTATTATTGCAGTTACGAACATTATATATAATATACCAAATAGATAACCATAATGTTAAGTATATAATGGAATAACCTAACCTAATTTATATATATATATATTTGTGTGTAACATACCATATTATTAGTTATCAAATGGACCTGGGGGACACATTCTATAGACCTAGATGACCACGGATAACCATCCCCGAAGCCAATTGGAGAATTGTCCAGCACGCCATGTCAAAGACTACTGGAAGGTAATTTGCTGTAGAACACCATCATTGATTTTTTGGTGTAGATACCTACATTAATGAACACTATAACATCATAGTAGAACACTTTATAACTACATGAATCTACTATAATACCTAGCTTTTGGAGTTATTTGAAGTAATTTAGCTAACGAACTGGGGCCCACCTTGTACGAAAGATGGTGATTTATTCCATTTAATCCCAAACAACATGGAACTGGCGCTCAGTAGACATGCAAAATCATGCCAAAGACTCTGGAAATTTCTGTTTTTTTCCCTGCCGGAAATGATCTCAATGGTGGCTTGGCAACATAGCTCTGTTAGTTTACTGGAGGAGAATCCGAAACTACAACTGTAAAATAGATGTAATTATATATGCGATGAACGTTATTAAAGTTTGTATCATGAAAATCATGAATTTTCGGGAAATTTGATTTTTTAGGTATACTCAATGGTGCTTGGCAACGATCCATTGGTATTTACCAATTGGTTTACTTATGTTCCATTGCCAAGTTCGTCTACCAGAGGGTACAGTCAGCAAAGCATAGAGCACCATAATACAGCATATGTTCAATAATACTCTACCATACTAAGCATGATGAAGCCAATTTTTTATGAATCATATACCATAATGTCAACCCGAGTTAACAATCTCATGCTGACTCATGCTTACATGGTACCCCACAATTAAACCGCCCAGAGGTATTATTAACCCAGTTTAATATTAATAATGGTGACATTGGTGTATTAACCATGACTGACCCAATCCGATTTTCCGAAGCTCTTCTTTCACCCATGCCCCTCGAGTCCGTGTTGACAAGTTGCCGCAAGCACCAAGTCCTGCGGAGAGCCCCACTACTACGGAAGCAGCCCAAAGGTCGGGCCAGGGACGGATTGTTCGCTGGTTTTCAGCTTTTGTTGTGGAAAGTATAGGTTAATGGACTGATTGGGAAAATCTACAAGAAACCATTGTTTTTTTTACCATGAAATATAGGGTTTTCTTGTAGATGTTCCCTTTGAGCGACCAATATTTTTACACAACCAATGTTAGAAAAGTGAATGGCTTAGCCACATTAGCCGTAGGAAGACTGGGTCACGGCTAGATGTGTCAATCAATGAAGCCGCTTACATTTGCCTTTGGGCAACCGTCCATTCCTGTCCGTTTGTGGCATGCTGCGGCATGCTGCTGGAGAAATACAATTTGAAACAAAGAGAGAGACGGCATAGCCACAATGTGGTGCTCCCCCAGTTATAAGTTGGTTTATAAGCCCCAGTAACTGTAGTTATAAGTACCATAAACCATAGTTATTGGAGTTATGTGCACCAACTTAGCTATCGAACGGGGGCCTCACATTGCATGAATATATTTGATAGATTTTGATAGGGTTGTCATGATGTGTGCATGATGGGTTGATGAAGATTCATGAAGGTTCATGACATGCCCAAAAATAGGCTTCGTTCCTTGGTCGGTCGTATTCCTTAGTCAGTATTCTAGGGCATGGTTTTGAATTCTGTCATCCTTGATGTATTGCAAGCAGTGGGCTACTTGAGGCGTTTGACCAATTTTGGATAGTTATTCCACAATTCTGTTTGACCAATTTTGCACATCAAATTGATCCGTGACGCTAAAATTCAGAGTGGGAAGGATGATTCTTAAGGCCCAAAAATGCTGGAGCAAACATGAGCAAACTGCCTTGGTGCAGATGTCCCACATATTCCCACTGTTCAAAGAGCTGCTTTTGAATGCCTGGAGTTGGCCAAGTGTGCAGGGAGAACAGTTAAAGAACGTTGGATTTGGGAACAATGCATATATGTTGAATTCTGCTGCATACAAGATTTGGGAATTGTAATTTCTACATATTTCTACGCCCTACGTGCGAACCTTGAACTAAGTTCGGAAACTCTCCAAAGCACACTGCTTCTGTTGACAGAGAGCAGAGTCGCTTCCGCTTTGGTGAGCTCCCCATAGTCGATCGTTGAACTGTTGAACAGTCCCACCACCTCGCTCAAGACACCCACCACGTTGACAATCCTGGAAGTTGGTTGGCACATAGCACCTGAGTCAGTCATTTTTGGTAGATTTCCTACCCTGAACTGTAGTAGCTTGTAAACCTGCAAAGTGGTGCCACAACAGTCATACGTTGAAGGGAACATTTACAGGACACCTCTATATATTTTAGTTAAACAAAAAAACATGATAAACATGGTTTCCTGTAGTTTTCCCTCAACCCCATTGAAACAGACCGGCAGGAGCTGTGTTTCTGTAAACTCGCCGGGAACCCGGGCTGCTCCAAGAAGAGTTGTACCTGCCCACAGGGTTGTGGAAGCAATGCGCCTCAGCCAGTTTGGTGACGGGAGATGTGGTGAATTGTTGGGAGCTGAAAAAATGACATGGACAATTAATTGAAGATAGTACCTACTGGAGTATATAAATACATGTATATATATATATATACTTATTTGTATACGCATATATGTATTTATATATATATACATGTAGAATGAGATATGAATATACGTATATATACACACGCGCACACTGCGTACGAATCTAACCGTTTGTTCAACAGTGATAGGAACCTTCAACATGTGGGATTTAGATATTTTGATGAAGGCCAGGCTTAACTCACAAAACGTGGAACATTAAGAGGTTGAAACAAAATGTGTCATACTAGTTGGCTTTTGTAAAGCATGCGGGTTAGCAGCCACACTTGCAGGGGCATTTGTAGCTGACGGGAAAGGACCTGGGAAGCATAGGTTTGGGTGGTTCCCACCTGCCCGTATATCAAAATCACAGCCAGTACTGTTTCATGTCCCAATGTGTGCTGACGGTCTGTAGCAAAAATCCGCTTAAGGAGTGTTCCGATGGTCAAAGTTACCGAGTGAAACGGGCGCAAGACATACCAATGGTTTTCACATTGTTCCAACATTGAATTTCCAGCTTAGAATTGCTGGATAAAATTCATATGTTATGGTAAAGAGAGATCATCAATCTGGGGTTTCATAACTTTGATCCAAGCGACAGCAAATTTCCAGCGGCATCTAGGCTTTTATGGCCCTTGACATATATAAATGGGATTGTATCTTGTAACTAGTTGGTTATCATGAATAAGCCAGTTTGAACTGGTCGAGGGCTATAATTAACCATGGTCAACTATTTATAACCAGTGTTAGCAATTGATAACTACCAATATCCTCCATAAATGGGGTCATTATCACTGTAGCCTTGTTTGTTTGAGGGTTACAGGATGGTGCCCCCCCAGTTCTAAGTTGGCTTATAAACCCCAGTAACTATAGTCATATCTACCATAAACCATAGAATTCAGCAACTTTGGTCAACTGAGCTATTTTTGGGGCCCCATCCTGTAGATGCCATAGGTTCTCCATCAATTCCCCATAGATTCCCATTTATATATCCATTTATATCTATTGTATTTGGACTTTAATATCAATCCCATTTATAATATATATATATATATATATATATTATATATATATATATATTTATTTAGAATATATATATATATATACATATGCATATATGATTTTGAACCTGCACCTTAGCTCCGCAGGTGGTTTGGCACAGCTCCAACAGTGTGACCTTCAAAAATCGCGCGCAGGCCCACGGGTGCCACCCTTCTACGGTGCTTTTGATGCTTGGCGGCGCCCGTGGATCTCAACCCAACAATAACGATGGGTGGTTTACCCTCTGGTTATCTCAAAATAGCTATTGAAAAGGGAATATCTGAATATCTGAATATCTACATGTATACCCTCTGGTTATTTAACATAGCCATGGGAAATGACCCATCGAAATAGTTGATTTACCCAGCTAAAAAATGGTGGATCTGTCCAGTTCGCTATGTGGCTGTTGACCATGGGATACAACTTAGCATTTTTTGTTTAAAACATGGTGACATGTACAGTCATCAGCTAAAAACATGATTCTTTGGCAGGTCTAAGAAAGATTTACCATGTATGTTAAATATATTTAAATATCATATATCTATACATATATACATTTTTTATGGGGTTCCCCGGGATGAGGTCAATGAGAGGCAATAGATTTTACAAAATGTTGTTTGACAGGTATTTCCTTCCTCCTTTGAATGAAATATAACCCGGTTACAACAGGACATATCCAGCAGATTATAACCGGCTTATCATCAATAATTATGATCCGTTTTGGCTGTATATTTGATGGCAGTTTCACTGGAAGGAATCCATGTCTGCAGATAGACAGATGGTCGGATAGATAGATAGATGGATAGATAGATAGATAGGTAGATAGGTAGCCACGGCTCAAGACAATCCCCATAAATTTGTGGCGTGACTGTACATCCAAGTACCTAATGGTATTCCACAACATGATAAAGAACCCAATCCCACAGATATTGATGTATTGATGGAGTTGCAAAACAGCTGAGCTTGCTGAATCGGAGTTCTTTGGTTTGCTGTAGAGTTTCAACATGTTCATGATGTTCCATCCATTTTTGGCTACTTCAAGCCCATGAAAACGCAAGATTTTGGCAGGTTCCCGCCCATTGAAATAACACAGACTAATAACATGTAATGACAGCAATTGGATTGGGTGACTTAAAAATTATGTCCCATCCATTACAATAAAACAATAATTAACATAGCAAGCTCGCCCATGTTTAAACAGCAGCTGGGCAAGGCAGCTTGCACAGCTTAGCCGTGGAAACCAAGGACTGCGCCCAAGGCCTACTACGGCACACCGCGCGACCTGAAGCAGTGCTCCGATGCTCTCTCAGTGCCGACACGCAGTTGGAGGGTTGGGGGAGAAAACTGGAGCTGGAAAAGGGGTGCCTTTCCAGTGAAAAACTGGACAGATGTGATCTATATTATCTTTCTGGTAAATTAACATAGACCCTGAAAATAAAATTTTTTTGATGGAAGCTAATCTTCCAACCCCTATTTGCCAGGGTCTATGTTAATTTACCAGAGGGTAATATTATCTTTATAGCATCATAATCACACATTATTACTGTAATATCGGACTGAGGGCCATGCTATGGATGGATATGATTAATGTGTGGAAAACAATGTCATGTTTACCACCCATTGGGGAATGGTAAACCTACCACCTATAGAACTGGTGATAACTGGGGGATGGTAAAAATGACATTGTTTTACCAACATTATCCCATATATATATATATATATATATATATATCCCCTATATTTCTAATATGTTCCCTTTAAATCCCCATATATCCCAATATATTCCCTGGTCATATCCCATATATCCCATATGATTTCAGCATATCTAAGCCATAGCCACAATGTCATTAAAGTATTCTTGAGTAAATAGCTAAAATGCATAGACAGACGAGTCCTAAGTTTGCGGATGAACCTGGATCAGTTGTAAGTTTGTTGGGAATTGGGTAATACATGTGCTTTTTCTTGGGTCATGTATGGTGGTATAGCACTAGAATGGGTGGGTAAAGCGACTGGTGCAGGGAAAAAAGAACAACAATTCCCTTGGAAAGGTAATGATAGGTAGCCATCAAAAGATGAACAACCCACGTCTTCACAATATTATACAATGGTGCGTGGGACATAATATGATATAATTATATAATATATATATAGACAGTATATGGATAAATTATAACGACCTCACTACGACCTCACTATGACCTCACTGGAATCATGGTTAGTAAGTATAGGGGAATCATCCCCAAATAGCTTTATTCAGGTTAGTGAAATATTATAATTCACATATATATATATATATCTCTCTCAACAGTTGATTGTACCTGTATTGTATTTGAACGGTGGGGAGGTGAAAGATGATAAGTTAGCTTAGCTCGCCTTGTTGAAGTGGCCTGATTGACATGTCTTAGCTGTGGCTGAAAAAAAATGGCTGTTTTAAACTGGACGTAGTATGCACCCTTTGGTAAAACTAACATAGACCTGGAAAAATCGTTGTTTTCATCTATGATCCATTTAGAAATGATCATGATAGATCATTTATTATCATATGCCAATAGTAATTACATACTAAAATCATCTAAAATCACTATGTTAATAATCTATATGTCCATTAAGAATTAATTAACCTATATTTTTTCCATAGCTAAGGGAACCCCTTTAAACGTACCCTTTATTAATCGTTACAAAAAAAACGTCTTCATCTATCATGGTCACCTTTTCGGGCACCGGTAATGACTAACAGATATTGCGAACTGGAAAATGGTGATTTAGTTCGTTGATTTACCCATTAAATATGGTGATTTCCCATTAAAGATGAGTTAGTTTACCAGATGGTATATCCAACTAATTATGTATGGACATGGAACATCACAATTTTTAAGGGGTAAATCAACTGTGAGTTTATCGTATTTGGCCAATGATTGAATTTCATATTCTGTCGGTGAGTTCTCGAAACCATTGCCACCTTCATAGCCATAAATGGTGGCAATGTATCAAATTTATCCAAATTGGCCTACTAACAAAAAATGTGTTCGTTTCCGTCAGCTTATTCAACGATTGTGTTGCTTGAAAGGTGTGGCCTGACACAAACATGGGATGATAAAGATGAAGACATCGTGACTGGGGAGAACGACCGACGGGAGAAACAGGAGGGACTGCCAATATCAACCGACATTTGTTAGTTTAGATTGTTTGTTTTATTACCTGGAAATAAGATTTAAATATACAGTACCTTGTTTAAACATGTCTAAACAATATCAACCAATATTCTTTTGTTTTCCTATGTTGTTTGATGTGCTTAAAATGGATCAAAATGGACGGTTGCTCCAGTCTGGCCATGAAAGGTTATCGAGATGCTTTTGAGAGATAGCTGGAACCTGTACCAGAGCCGGGTGCAACTTGGCAGCAGGGCGAGACGACCTCACCGTGATGTTTGCTTTGTGAATTGCAATTTACCCAGGCTATCCCTGGAACCCATGTATGGCCGTAATCCTGGTCCAAATCATGAAGTTTTTGCAACTCGACATTTTTAAAGTTGTTTTTTTAAAGAGCCAGGCGTGATTGAGTTAGCTTTGTCAATAGTGATTCATTCATGGTGGCATCAGATGCGACCAAACCAGAAAGACTTAGATGATCTTAGATGGCAAGAAGCACCTTGAAAACAAAGACTAAAGGGACAAACAATGCGCACCAACCATTTTTGCTATTGGACTTCGACGCTGTTACTTTGGGATACCAGTGCGTGTGTGTGTGTCTGTGTGTGTGTGGCTGCGCGCAAACATTTAGAGGTCATGTATACCGAATATATCAATATATTTGCATATGCGCACACACACACACACATATATATATATAATTACACATGATACATGGATCATCTCTGCATATATTTGTTGATATTTAGACCCTCCGTTTGTACCTTCATCATGGAGAAAGTCCCGCTACGCTGAGCCAGGCATCGGGGCTCCATGCATCAGTGCTTCCATGGCTCTCGGACTGCCAGCGTTGCTCGGTGTTTTTTGATGGGGATAGAATCTGTGATTTCGTGGGGAAACCATGGATCCATAGGAAAACCATAGGAAAACTATGGAAAATCACCATTTCTCATGGGAAAACTATGGAAAATCACCATAGAAATCGTGGATTTTCCCATTGAAAATGGGTGGATCTTTCCCATCAGTTATGTTAGTACGTTTACCAGGCCGGGTAATTGGTGATGTCCTGGCGGTTTCATGGTGATTTTGGAGATGAACCGTTCATGATCCTAGATGAATATAATCCCGCAGGGATTTGGAAATTACCCTCTGGTTATGACTAACATAGCCATGGAAAGATCCACCATTTTTAATAGGTAAACCATCTATTTCTATGGGCCATCTATACCATGGCTATTTTAAATAACCAAACGGTAACTGATGCAAGCGGAGATGTTTGAGACATTAGAACTCCTGGATTTGCTGAAGATAAAAATTGGTCTATTTACTGCACTGCAGTTGACCAGATCCTGGAAAGATCCGGTTTCCCCTTGGTCAACGGGAAATTCAGGATCCTAAAATGGAGATACTGTACCATATAAGGCCATATTTTGTGGGGATATTCCCTTACATAGGCCTTACATATGGTTTGTACCTCCAATTTAGGTTCCTGAAATGGCCATTGACTTGGGAAAATAACACATCCAGAAGCTTTACAATTTCCTGGTCTTGCTGAAGAGTAGCTGTTATTTTCCTAGTGGGAAATCCATTCGGGAATCGATGAAGGGATTTCTGGGCTTTGTTGATGTGGTGCCCTCCAAGTAGAAGTTCATCTATAAACAGCATCTACCGTAAGTCAAAACCTTTAGACAACCTATATACTTGTAAGCCAACTTAACGTAGCTAACTAGGGGGTATCACGGTATCACCTCGTAGAAAATGTTAAATCGATCAGCTAAGACATCTCAGATTTTGTTTCATGCGTCACGTTTGATTTGACAATGTTTGACGTTTTTTTTGGGGTATGTAGATGGAGGAAGATCAAGTGACCAGCCAAGTCGACAATTTGTTAACTGGAGGATTCGAGGAGTCCTGAAATCAAGGGGGTTTAGTTTGCAACCGCCAAAAAAGATCAAGTTTTAAGTGTTTTAATTGATCAATTGCCCCAAATAAATTGCCTTTTTTGGTGGCTTGTTTTGTCCCTTGTTTTTTTGTGGCTTAACAGCCACCATCCTTCAGTACCTTCAGCCCCCACCGTTCAGGTGAAGTATTTGCACCTGCAGTCCTTCTGTTCCTATGCCTCTTTCCACGCCATGCCCAACAGTGACCCGGCGGTGTCCGAAGACTTTTCGAAATTGTTTTTGTCCATGGGAGAACCTGGAAAACCATGATAAACCTGAAGATTTCCTATTGACAGTTGTTATTTTTCTTGGTTTATGTTGCGATTTGTTTCTCCCCAACCATCCGTTTATGAAGCAGTCACTTGGAATAGGATCTTCCTAGATGGTTTCTTCGCCCAAAGCCCCAAAGTTTTCAATTAGCTTTCATATTGATATACATCATTTTTATTTCATTTTTTTCATACTAATTGATATTACCCCCTTCACCTTAATCCTTAAGCCCTTTTCGAAGAGCCCATCTAACCTCTACCTTCAAGCCATGAGCTGCTCGCTGAGACAACCACGCCGTGGGTGTGTGCGTGAAGATGGAGAGTTTGAGCCAGGCGAGTTCTTTGGCCAGGCGTGGTGCTACGTCTTGGAGGTTTTTCCTGAAAAACACAGGGAAAAAAACATGAGAAAATATGGCACATTCCCTAGTAATGGAGGTTTTAGAGCTGGGAAAAATAACATAGGAAGATATGGGAAATTGCCTAAAAATGGAGGTTTGAATGGGAAAAGCCTCTGTAATCTATAGATGGTGGGTTTTTCCCCTGCCATGTTTTATTGCCGGCAAAGGGAACTCCCCTAACTACACGGGTGTCTTACTGGGAAGAGTATCACTGTGCCCCCGGGCACAGGCAGCTCTACAACCAGATGGAGTGACAGGCGCGTCTCACGAACATATTGGAACCAGAGGCAGAATCGACCCCGAAGTTCCAATGATTTCCAATCCCTAATGGGCAATCAAAGTCACGCCTGAACGTGAACATGCACCTGTCAAACCTAGTTGTTATGCAACGTGGCGTCCCGTAGTTCGCTAGGCCGGTTTATACGTGGGTTAAATTAATAGGCTTTTTGGGGGTTTCTGCAGATGCATCTATAGTTGGATGGAGTCAAAGATCGGCAGGTTATATTTGGGGGGCGCCACCTTGTCACCTTGTTGATTGGTTTTCCCACGGTTGATTCACCATGATTGATCCAGTGGTTTGGAGGGAGTTAAGGAGCTGTGGGTATCCAAATTCCCTAATATTCCCCATTAAAAATCATTAAATGGGAAGCTAAGGAGCTACTAGGAGTTTCCCAACCATCTGATAGTTAATCAAATCCAAGATATAAAAACCTCACTGTGGCCTCACAGTCCTGTGGATCCTGACGCTTGGAATGTATTGTCAATTTGAGGCTGCTGCTTGGTGTTCCAACCACTGTTTTTTTTTTTCTAAACGCCGTGGCTGAATGATTTCACTTTAGGATATGGTTAATCACAACTAGGTTCTGTGCTTCTTTGATACCCTTTGACCACTTAACGTGTTCCTACGTGTTGTTTTTTAATAGATAAATCGTCGATATAGTGGATATATATATAAATGGGCAATCTATACCATTACTGTTAAAAGACCAAATCTACAATTTTCTACAGTTGTGACCCTCCACAGCTATAAACGGTATGAAATAACTCCTGTAACTACGCTTATATCTCATAATAATCCCATTGATATTTGCATTAAGGCCTATGGGCAATCTCATAATAATCCCATATGGTAATAATCCTATTGATATTTAATCCATTAACTAAGCCTATGGCTGTAGATGACATTTGCCCATGGGAAAAGTTCCTCAGCATTCAGTGACCACCTATGATGAGGTGATCTTCAGAGCCCTAATCGCTCATCCAAATGGCATCCATTTTTAGGATGTGATTTATGGATGGGTTATACCAGTGATTAGGCCATTTATAGGCCATTTATGGATTGTTATCACAGGTTATTCATAGGCCAAATGGTATCAATGGATGGTTATGAAAAATATGTTATAACCAGTTTGTGGGCCTATTTCTGTGATGCCACCCAGGGTTTTTTTTGGGAACTATATGGGGAAATATGTTGGAACTATAAAGAAATATGTGTTGGAACTAAAACAAATCCAGGTACCCTCTGGTAATTTAACATATAGCTATAGAAAATCACCATTTCTAATAGGTAAACCATCTATAAATGGGTCATTTTCCATAGATTCTCAACGAAGTTTTCCCTTTCTGCACATCATCACATTGTTCTCCGATCTTTTCGCTGAGCCAGGTCAAAGTGATGTGAAAGGACGGCCGTTGGCAACGTCAGGTCATAGGGTCTCAAGCGTTGTGGCTGACGGCCGAAAAAGTTTCCATACAGCCTGAAGAAACCTTTGGGGTTCATGTTTTTGTTGGTTTAAATAGCTGGGCTAGACATGGAGGAGTGTCAGTGATCCCAAAATTGCTGAAATAAACAAGTTTTCTTGGTTTGTTTTTCTTAAAGATAGTGTGTCAAGGGTGAGATTCCTTGTAATTATAATCTTGTATAGCAGTGTAAGCATCAAACATTCTTCGGCCATGACCATGGCATGGGACAAGCTTGGCGGCCCGGTTTGGTATAGCCGCGCGCGGCATGCGCAGCGCGGACTGGCGCGATGGCAGGATGGCTTCTGGCTGCCATAGGCACCTGCCAGGCACAGAGTCAGACTGTGAGTGGAAGTGCGGGGATGTACAGTTTTTCTGCTTGGGGTGAAGATTGGAGGGTGCAATAATCCCAATACCCCCTTTGCATTCCTGGCACCCCAAGATTTGTACGTCCAGCACTGCCACCACTCTTTGCGCCCGAGACTTCACTGCGAAGCGTTCGAAGTTTGTGAGAAATGGCGGCAGCTAGACACAGGAAACAATATGAAAGAATGGCTGCCCAACCCCAAATGAAGTTTGGCAGAGAAAGGTTGCCCGTGAAAGTGATGAAAAGGAGGATTGATCTCTCATGGGGATTCTACAATGAAATCCGGTTTCCATCGGCTTGACTTATTCGGCAACAGCAAACGATGATTTGGACATGAGACTATTGGTGTGTCCGAAATAGGGATGTACTCTCAATTAAATGTAATTTAATACGAAACATTAGCTGGTTGGTGGTTTGGAACAGTTTTATTTTTCCATATATTGGGAATAATTATACCAACTAACTTTCATATTTTTCAGAGGGGTTGAAACCACCAACCAGCCGTAAAAAAAATGTTTAACATGTTTAAACAATGGGATATGTTGGGTGTCTACAGCTGTACAGTTCTTCCCTCGCCAGAGATGATGATTCAGCCAGATTGCATGTGTGCATATCATGTGCACATACCCTCTGGTTAATCGTTATGTAGCCATGGTATAGATGGCCCATAGAAATAGTTGATTTACCTATTATATAAACATGTTGATTTTCCATGGTGTTTTGTATGTTTACCAGAGGGCGTATATATATAAATTATATAATGTTTATGTTGTGCAATAATGTTTCTTATGCGCCAGCACCGTTCTTTTTTGGGGGGATTTCACAGGAACCCACCTGCATATGACACAAGCACAGATCAGAGACTGAGCACTAAGCAAATGAAGCTCTTGCAGCCGCTCCTTGCAAGAACACGTATACAGTAGCAGTCTGGAATCGTTACAGCAAGATGCCAGTAGAGCGGCCCACAAGAAAGACTGCAAAGTGAACCCATAGTTTGATGTTGATTCAGCTCCTTCTTTGGAATACTATATAAGTATACAAAAAAAACAAACGGACCCAAATGGCACTCTTAGTCCCTGTCATTTTGAAGTGTTCCATGGCAAAGTCAAAGATGAGAACACCGAGGCTTCCTCGAGATACCTTTGATCACCAGCGTTTGGGCCTCGGGGAAGTTGTCGGGGCTAAGGCGGGTGCAGGCTCCCTCGGGGTTACGGGCATGACCCGACTGAAGTAAGATAAGGTAAGAAATGGCACGCGTGAAGATGCACACTTGTAATCATTTGTATATACTATACATGTAATATTATATATATATATATACATTACAAATATATGTATGGGCCTGGGCGTTTGTGTGTTGTGCGTTTGTGTGTTTTTTTTATCTGATGAGTGGATGTTTTTTTTCAAACATACGGAGGCTCCACGGAGGGATGGGAGGCATGAGGTAAGGCTCCCCAGTGACAAGTTGGCTTAAGTTGACGCAAAGAACTTGGGGAAAACCAAGGTTTATGGAGGATAAAACTGATATGAACTGATATAACTATTTTTGCTTATGGGTTCAGAAACCAACAAACATAGCTGGGGCTTTTTGTTTGGTATCCCAGGACTGAGGCAATTGTCTACGCGTCAACAAAGCACCCTACAGCACCCCTGAAAATGATAGAAAAACACATCATCCATATCATCTTGGAAATACTTTGTTCTACTTTTTTTGTGGGCTATGTACTGTATGTGGTCTGGATTGTATTTTGTTACCTTTTTGTCCTTGTTCTTACTGTAATTCAACAAACATTAAAGGTGTTTCGAAGGTTAGGGCATCACAGAAAATGAAGCTTTAGGATGGCCACATGATACTGATGATAATTGGTCATGAATTACTGTATTTCAGCGTATATGATTCTTATTGAACATTCTTGTTTGTGTGTCATTGTTTTTATATGTGCTTCTCAAAAATGCACGTTATTAATGACCCTCATGTTCGAGCCACCTGCACACAGGTCATAAGGACCTCTCAGAATGCGAAATCTGCCACTGGACCTCAGAGCTTTGCGGCGTGTGACTGCCTCCCATGCACCGCACTATCGTAGTTGGGTGTGACCCCCCATGGGAACCGGGGACTGATCGACAAAACATCTAAAACTGATGTATGTTCCCAATGTTGCGCTGATTTGCCAGAGCGTAGATTGAAGAATAACATGTCCATGTCCTTTAATCCATGTCCTTTAAACATGTTTTAACGGCTAGAAGATGACCAAACTGTGTAATCCGAGATTTGATGGGGTTATAGTTGTTAAAAAAAGTCGTTATTGTGTTAGTTTAAAACTATAGAAACTATAGACAGTAAATGTATGATGTTGGATTTCTTTATTTTTAGCTTCAATGAGTTTACTAAGTGTGGCCCAAAGCCCAAACGGGAAATCATGCGAACCGTGAACCGTGGGAGACGACCCACGACGCGTCCGGTGAGGAGACTACCTATGAAGTATTTCTGTCAGGAGTTGCATACATGCAGTTGCACACATATGGGTATGGGTCAATACCTATTAATACCATTTTTAGTGGGATGAACATCCATTTACCAGCTATTTTGATGTTCACTAGGGGTACAAGGTTTTGACGCACTGCTATATATGTGTATAATATATATATATATATTGCTTCATCACAGCCTCCCAGAATTGGTTTTCGGGATTATCCAGGGAACACCAGTCAGTTCACTCTGTAGACATTGTGCGATTCACAATCATGTACAGCCCCTCAACGTAACATGGACCCCAGAAATGCAGACATCTCGCAGTAAAAGTCTTTTTGGGATCCCAATTTTCTGCTCCCAGCTGTGCTGAGGCTTGGTGGAATATGAAGAAGGTGATGAGCTCATAAGACTTCCATGCCCAGACCTCAGGGTCCTCAGGGTCCTCAGGGTCACACTGTAGCTGAGCTCTTGAGGGAAATGGTGGGATTATCACCAACAAGAAGTGAATTTGGGGTCTGGTAATTCTGCATTGCTATGCGAGGCGCGGGCAAGATTCCAAAGCTATGTTAAATCATCAGATGGGACTTGTCATAATGATATCATAGGTGTTACAGGAAAACTGATAACCCAAAGCTTAGTGATGTCGTTTTCAACCACTATATAGTTGGTTCATGACGCTTTCACCCACAACCCATAGCTAATTAAAAGGATGATACATTGCCCAGAGAAGGATTTAAAACCAGTCATCACAACGGGAATAAACATGTTACTGTTAAAGCCAATCTAAAACCTCCGCAACTCGTCTTTGATCAACTTGCGGATGCTAACCAATTCTTTGCGTTTTCCCAGGCGTGTTCGAATTGGTCGCGAAAAGCAGCGACTCAGACAATTTTGGACTTATATGATCTTATATGCAGGATATAGGATATATCCTCATATACTGGTTGGTGGTTTGGAACACTTGGATTCTTTTTCTATATATTGGGAATGTCATCATCCCAACTGACTGACTTTCATATTTTTTAGAGGGGTAGGTCAACCACCAACCAGTATACATGTAACATGAAATTCAATACTACATGAGAGATCAGGGTGACCTGATGGCGATGGCGAAGAATATGTTACTGTACATAATGTGGCAAGCCCAAAAATAAACCTAGACCATTTGGGGATGGGACTTACCAACAATTAACATGGTGATATGATGTTTTTTTTGTTTAATAGGTTTACCAAATGATATATATATAATTACACACACATACATACATACATATATATATATATATATATATATAGATATATATCTATATATGATGCAGCCCTCCCTGGTCCCCCCCACTGGCTATGGGTATACAGGAGCTATGTTCCCCGCCCCCCCCTGTGGGTGGGTGGGAGGGGGGTTGTAGTAGTAGTTAGCCGTAGTGAGTTGTAGCTACTAGTTACTAGTAGGAATCAATGGGTATGGGTATACAGGAGCTATGTCATGTTCCCTGCCCCCCCCCTGTGGGTGGGTGGGGGGCGGTTGTAGTAGTAGTTAGTCGTAGTGAGTTGTAGTTACTAGTAGGAATGGGTATGGGTATACAGGAGCTATGTTCCCCGCCCCCCTGTGGGTGGTTGGGGGGCGGTTGTAGTAGTAGTTAGTCGCAGTGACATGTAGTTACTAGTAGGAATGGGTATGGGTATACAGGAGCTATGTTCCCTGCCTCCCCCTGTGGGTGGGTGGAGGGGTTGTAGTAGTAGTTAGTCGTAGTGCGTTGTAGTTAATAGTAGGAATGGGTATGGGTATACAGGAGCTATGTTCCCTGCCCCCCCTGTGGGTGGGTGGGGGTGTAGTAGTAGTTAGCCGTAGTGAGTTGTAGCTACTAGTAGGAATGGGTATGGATATACAGGAGCTATGTTCCCCGCCCCCCCTGCGCCTGGGGCTAGGCTAGGACTTCTCCGATGTGGTGGGTGGGGGGTGGTGTGGGGGTGATAACGTTCAAGTACACGTGCGTACAGGTGAGATGCTACGCTGAGGATGTGCTATGTCACGCATATGGGGTAGGGTGGGATGGATGGGTGAGGCTGACAGTGTAAGCAGAGAGCTCCTTGACGACCCGTCCTGGCACCAAGAATTCACCTGGCCTTTCACAAGTACATGCTGGAACCACGCAGATTTGGAACCTTCTACATGCTGGCGACATTTGTGCGAATGAATCAGATTCCTGTGCGTGTCTATCGGCTTGAAGATGATGATCTGAAGTTGCCTTGGGAAGAGCAGAAGGGTGATGGCAGTCATGGAAGTGATGGCCGTGTGATCAGCTTGCTCCACACAGGAGTCCACCACGACTTGCTGGTCCGAAACATGGATGTGCCAGAACCTCCGGCCAAGCGGCGACGTGCGCGAGGCAAACAGCCAGAGGCACTGTAAAAGAAAAGGCAGAGTCTCCAGTCACTGATCCGATGAACGTATGTACATACATGAACATGATTGATCCTTATCATGCAATCGCATTCACATCCCTCACATCAATCACATGACATGTGCAACATGGCTGAAACCCCCTTACCCTCCTCCTCCTGGATGGACCCATCCCATTCGGGGGGGGACCTCGCGGTCGGAAGACGGGATCATATATACAATTTACACACACACACGCATGTATATATATATATTTATTTATTTACAATTTACATATAAATATAATATATATATATATATATTTATATTAATATATATATATGTATATATATATATATATATATCCATAATGGAGATTTATAAAGATGTCAAATTTACTGCTGCAGGAATCGTTTCATTTCGCCATTTCGCAATCGCCCTCCAATCACCTGGCCTCGTCGACCGCGTGGTTCGCTGAGGCTTACATCTTTTCCACGTGAACTGCGTCTTGAACCCGGGAAGTGGTGATGCAGCCAACAAAAAGGTGGTTTAATTGTCGTTTCAATAGGTGTTGCACCATGTCAATGACCCTCTTGGTAATTTAACATAGCTATGGAAAATCACAATTTTTAATGGGTAAATCAACTATAAATGAGCATTTTCAATAGCTATGTTAAATAACCAGAGGGTACATCACCTAAATGAACATTGGTTTTGGACTATAATCTTAGAAGGATTAATGTTGCTTGATGAGATGATTTCATTGAGTTGGCATTGCAGAATTCTTCCTCAAACGTTTTTGGCGCCGGTGTCGAAACCATCGGTTTCTAGCCTCATTGTGGTAGTAATGGTAGTGATGTTGGGATTACTGGACCATACTGGACCGAGGTGACGCCTTGGCTCCATAAACAGCGAAGTTGTCCAGTTTGTCAGATAGACACCTTCCAGGCGGGCAAGAGTTCGAAAAGTGAAGCTCAGGAGCCAGTCGGCTTGTGTCATTGGAGCAACAATGTCTATGCGGCAAATTCAAAGCCCTCAACATGTTCCCAAATGATGTTCAAAGTGAAATTAGCAGGCGACCAACACGTTTCCTCATGTTTTGTCTTGTTTGTAAGTAGAATCAGAATTTCCGGAAACAAATCCGTAAACCAAGCCGAATTGCACTGAGTTGCCTTCTTTGGCCTTCAACCAAAGCTAAAATCAAACTTGCCCAATACTATGTTTAAGCCAGTCACACATCTTGTTCAAAAACGCAATAACTCCGTACTTGAGTAATGCCATGGGGAAAAAGTGTGCTGAAAGGCAGTTTTCATCCATCTAGCTGAACCATGTTGTTTGAGGGCCCAACCTTGTACCAACCATGTAGGGATAGGGGAATTAACTACCATAAACACCAGTTATCCTAGTTACAATACCAGCTCGTAGAAATATCCTTTGGCAAACTAACAGTTTGTGAACTGGAAAATCACATTCTTTTCAGTTCATGGGTGCATCAAGTATGTATTTAAATGGCAATTTTCTATGTCCCTATGTCAAATTACCAGAGGGTATACGCTATAGTCTGGTTAATGATGGCCACATAATTGTCAATCATGATCTAGTGTATGAATGGTATATAGTGTTCATAATAAATAACCTCCATCATAATGAATGTTTTACTTGTACCTATATCAACCACCAAATAATTCACCATAATGGTTATGCATGGTTAATCATGATCTATGCTGATTGACATATGCTCATAATGGGTAATTCCCATCAATACATCCCCATTTGTGTTGGTTAGATCCCTAGTCATCACCATAAAATCCGATAAAATCCCATAACCATAAAATCCCATGAAATCCCATCAAATCGCATAAAATCCCATCAAATCGCATGAAATCCCGTGAAATCCTATGAAATCCCATAAAATCCAATAAAATCCCATAACCATAAAATCCCATGAAATACCATACATCCCATGGAAACCCATGAAATCCCATAAAATCCATACAATCCCATGAAAACCCATAAAACTCCATGAAATCCCATAAAATCCAATAAAATCCCATGACCAGCTATCACAACCTCCATGTACTGGTCCGACTTTTGCCAGGCCTTTGGCTGATGGGTCAGGTCCCCAGGTCCCCGGCCCCGAGCGAATTCATGGCATTTAGACGGGATTTCATGGGACTTCAACAAAGTGGTGCCACATAGTTAGCTATTTTTTCCAATAAATATGGCATGGTTTATGGTAGATATATGTAGATATAACTATAGTTAATGGGGTCTATAAACCAACTTATAACTGGAGGGGCACAACATTGAATGGGATACCGTAATTAGGATTTAATTGGCCAACAAACATTTGTGATTTATAGTTGATAAACATTGTTTTATATTTCTTAGGTTGGTGTATTACTCGTTTGACTAGGTTTTATGGTGATGATGCAATAGATAGATGGGTAGTCAACCAACTTATCAGTGGCGACCGCATTGGTAGGATAACCAAGTGGAGAATTCTGACATGAGTGGACTTAGCGAAAATTAGTTAACTTGGTTAGTAAGGATGACTATGTGGTGGATTTTGATTTTACTAGCAATTTTCAACAATTTTGTTGTTGTTTTTTTTTTTGTGTTTTTTCGCATGATATTTGCCCAACATTATTTCCATACTAAAATTTGTTGTGCATGATTGTGCATGTTCGGTTTTTTTCTCCAGGATGTTTCTTGCACTTACCAAGTAAACCATTTCTGCTGAGTCTCTGACATTGATGAAAGTTTAACCTTACCAGTTTTGCGCAGCAGTGTAGGTAGCCACAAAGATCCACCAAACACATAGGGTATGAGTTGAAAGAAGCTGCCACACCACGGTGAACAAGCATCGCAACGGAACATACCCTTGTGAAATCAGAAAACAATCTACAAGTGGTCAATCGTCCAAGGTTACGGATTATTACTAAAGGGCAAACCTCAATGGTTTGTGTTCATCAAATTCCGTACTTTTGTTGAACATCATCTTTGCATGTGTTGTTTTTCTCTTGACACCGACACCCAACCTTATTGTTGTCCAAATTTGTGTTTTTTGTGAAACCAAAATGGTATGGTCTAGTAACATCCCAAGAGTTGTTAATATTCTGCCAGCTAAATCTTTAGTTTTGGGAGTCTAAACGCTGCAGCTCAGAAAACCTTTGGAGCAGGGCCCCCTGGCCCCCTTAGCCAAGTTGCATTAGAATCATTAGAAGTAGGTTAACTATGTAGGTTATGGTAGATATATCTGTAGTCAGATAGGGTTATAAAATGTTATAAACCAAAAAACTATAACTTGGGGTGGCATTGTGCGAAAAACCTCAAGTTTCTGATGTCCCAACTGAGGATGAGGGCAACCGTGTTTTCGAGAGCTTTGCTTCCTGGATCAATGGAGGCTTCCCTCCATTCAGCAAGCCATGGATAGATGATAATCACCTGGAATGAGGGGATATTGATATACGATTTCTTGCTGGAAATTATAGATGATGATAATAACCTGGACCATCCAAATCCATCCAAATCCGAGGAATTTCATTCGATTCTACAGTAGTGACATGTAGTGACCCTTTTGTTGTGCAAAACGATATCAAATTGATCCGAGCTACTTATTTCTCCAAATTTCATTGCAATTATTCATCCAAAACCAATGAGTTGTGGATGTCGCAGGCTACAAGGTTTCTGCATGACATGCGTTTCTATTTTAAGTTTTTGACGTTCAAAAGTCAAGAATTTACCATAAAACTCCCGCAAAAAAAACGTCAAAGTTCCGGAAAAAACAAACTCCCGCATATCCTGACAAATCATACAATTTGATTTTCTCGAACTCACCTGATCACATCATTGTTTGCAAAACCTATGACAAATGCAACGTCATTGAGAAATTCTGAACTTTACTTTACATTACTTTACTAGAAAGCAAAAAATGCCAGACGTTTCTCGGAAAAGTATGCTCTAGAAATAGCATTCCAAGCTGACTCCGTTTCCCAGAAAGGACGGTATTGCTTGGGTTTGCTTAAGGTGTTTTTTTTTTACTTTCCAAAAGCAATTCCAACATTTGCGAAACTAAAGGGAACTTTAAGGAGCTGTGTTTTATTTTTTGGAGGCACCTTAAAGCAAATTTGGTGCATAAATGGAAACCACGATGTTAGCCAACAAACAATGGGATATTAAGTTGCAGTTGGGATGTCATCCAATTTTTGTCAATGCTTGGCAGAGGGTTAATGGTCCAAAATGATGAAACATAGGTTTGTCCCAAAAGGGTGAGGCCGGGATTGTGGATCACTATGGAGATTACTCCCATGTCCTTTCAGAAAACCAGTAGATCGGGACAACCATGTCTATTTACAATCAATTGAAACGCAAGGAACAACTCTGAACAAGTACAATTGTAATATATATATAATACCCCCCCAAAGAAAAAAACTAAAATAACGGCAAGCTCCACTTTTCTAGTTCCTTGGGGCGTTACTGTACTATGAATGCCACCGCGTTTCCACCAGGCACTGCTCGATGACGCGCTCTCTCCCATGCATTACCCTAGAGGCTGATGCGAAGGAACATCAGAAAATTAGAACTTCTTGGGTTAGCCGCAGTTTTTGGAACCCATGTGCATATTCATGGCCAAACAAATTATGGGACACCATATATATATATATGTATATATAATAAACTGGATCCATACTTGGTAGTTTGGCATATCTGCGTTTTTGTTGGTGAAGGTTCAGAAATGCCCACCGAACCAAAGGTTTGAGTCCTTGGGAAATGGGGCTTCAACACGGACCGAGTTAAGGTGTCCAAGGACCAGGTTCATTATGAGACATGGGGGTTACCCAAGTCAAGGGGGTGCCCCAATAGCTGGATGGTTTATAATGGAGAATCCGAAAATTACATGGATGATAAGTGGGGAACTTTTTTTTTGAAACTTCCATATGGCTATTAGATGTGGACGCAGAAGTTCAATCAGTACATCCGAACAATTTAAGACCTGACTTTGCCTCAAGTAAACTTTGTGGAACTACGCTCAGCAGGTATCAGTAGGTTTTCTTGGTTCAATATCCCATGGATGGGACACAAATTGTTTGAAACACCTTTGTCTTGCTGGTATCAAGAGTGGATGTCCCGAACGCATCTTGGCTCGCGGCGCGCGCGGGCGGAATGCGGGCAGAATAGCAAGCTCTGTCTCGCTACCGCTGGATGTCTCACCCGGGGTTCTGGAAAGAATGGGTGCCCCAAACGTCCAAAATCATCAGATTGAAACACAGCGATTCGAAGTTGTCATGCTACTCTGAATTTCGGGGATTTTAGAGGATTACCCTTTGGTAAAGTAACATAACCATGGAAAATCACCATTTTTAATGGGTAAATCCACTATAAATGGCAATTTTCACTAGCTATGTTAGTTTACCAGAGGGTATCATAAGCAGTGATTTTCCAACAGCTTCTTGACACCCGAAAGATTGACATATTTTTTTTTGGCTGACCATTTTGACACATGCGCGTAATATGTGCAGCATCCATGTCTATATAGTATATGCATGCATGCATTTCTACACGCGTATATATATATATATATGTGTGTGTGTCATTTATATATAAATGTCATATATATATATAATTATATATCAACATCTGTGAACATGTTTTGTTTTGGCAACTGATTCTGCTTTTTTTTGAGGCATCCGATCTCTAGGATTCCCGACGCTGAACCCCGCTCGAAGCAGCGGAGTTGGGCAGCGGTTGATGAAGTCGCGTGTGAATAGGACAGGGGACAGGGGGAGTTCATAGAATGTGGGGCCCCCAAACGATATCTAAGTTGGTGAACATAACTCCAATAACTACGGTTTATCATACTTATAACATCTATAACGAAGTAGTGAAGCGGGTTTATAAACCAACTTAGCTATCTAGGGGGCCCAACATTTTAGGGATATGGGGATATATAGCCTTTCTAAATACACCTGAAAAAATGGTTAAACCATTCTAAACTTATGGGGCAAAAAACACCATGGAGGGTCTAGGTAGTCAAATGATAATCCCTTGGCATTGGAGAGGGCTCGGATATTTTTTTCCCGACGGTGGCATGGATCTAGGATCTAGTGTCGGGTGAAAATGTAGGCCTATATAAAGGTACGATACATGAGGAAATACCCTCTGGTAAACAGCCACATAACTATGGAAAATCACCATTCTTAATGGAAAAATCAACGATTTCTATGGCCATTTTCAATAGCTTTTTGTATGTTTACCAGAGGATAGTGGGATAGGATTCTGACTTCACATTGGTTTATGAAACATCTTTGGTCGACAGCGTCTTCAGCAGCCTGGACGATTTCAGAGATGCGCACGGCAGGGAATCTCCCAGATGGCAAACCGCAAGGTAGAAGGCATTTTCGTATTGTAAGTGGGAGGATTAGTTCAGAACTGATTTCATATCACTCAAGTAAAACTCGTTTTTCTGTTTTTTGCAACCGGTATTTAAAACTCAGATTAGCCACGAACAAGGTATGCACAATAATCATTACCCTCTGGTAATTTAACATAGCTATGGAAAATCACAATGTTTAATGGGAAAATCCACTATAAATGGCTTGGGTGGAAAGGGGTGAGCTCCTTTTTTCTGAATTCGGACCATTTTTTTCTATCTTGGAGATGAGATCAGTTGAATATGGTTTTGACTCCTAATCATGTATCATTTTTTTTGGGACATGTGGATAGTGCATCTTGGGATCAGTTTGCACAAATCATCCATTTCAGAAATGCTGGCTGCAGCGCGCTGACCGAAAGTCGTCTCGGTTTTTTTTAGCTATCATCCAACGCCCCGTGCTCCACCGTAGCTTTTCAGTGGCAGTAGTTTTAGCATGTTTTAGCAATGGAATGCGTGTGTTTTAAGTGATGTAAGCCACCAGCTATCCAATTGTCAACTGGATTTTGTGGTTGATACCCTACATGAACGGATTTATGGAAAGCACGCTGTTTCCCAAGGACATTGATTTGCACATGATGGGTTGTCCATATCTATAAAGGACAATGGTGGTGGGGGCACTCCATTGTCTCTTGATTGCACCCCACTTTGCTGAGCCATGAGGATATCTGAAATCCAAAGGGCTAGCAGGCGGCTGAAAATAAACTATAATTGGGAATGTGAAGGAATTTGTTTTTTCTCACCATAAAATCCCATTAAGTCACCATAAAACCCCATTAAGTCACCATAAAACCCCATTTTTCTCAGAGTTTCAGAACAAGCTATCCTTTGGCACTTCTCCCACTGGTTGACAAATGGAATTTTACCAAGAGTCGGACAATTTCTTCCCCAAAAATCAAGTGAAGAAGATCATCGGCCAAGATTCTCCAAGATGTATGCCCCTGGCCGTAGCTTTTTGATGGAGCTAAGGCTACTAAGGAGCCGAAGATGGGGTCTTCACTTTTTGGGCAACAAAAAAGATCCCCAGTTGCCAAGAGAAACCATGGCTTGATGTGAGACATGTGCAACGCGTGAGCACGAGGATTGGCTTTTGCATTGAATCAGGTATTGACCCTGCTTTTGCGTCCTAAGCTGCTTTTCAGTTTGCACTGGTTCTGATTCCTTTTTTGCACAAAGCAAATGATCAGGACATACCTTTGACATCTTCCAGCATTGGCTAATCACAAATCGGTGGTGGCTCACTTCTGTCCATTTCGGAGGATCGTGATCGTTGTCCTCACCAGAACCAGGGCAAAAACGGCCGTCAGGCTTTTAGCTGGTTGCAGTAGGGCAGGCATGGCCCAAGCGTGTTGATGACGCTACGATACGGATGACCCTGCCTCAAATCACCAAAGATTCCAGGTTTTTATGATTGGATTTGTCAGATATGGCAGTGTGTCAAAACCTTGTACCCCTGGTGAACATCAAAATAGCTGGTAAATGGATGTTCATCCCACTAAAAAAGTATCTATAGGTATTGACCCATACCCATATGGAAAATCCGGGGGGGTACCATTTCCCAAATGACCAAATCATGTGAGGCTGGTGAAATATGACATGATTCCGCCGAGTGTTGGAATTTTAACGGCGTCCAGGAGGATTCTGCTTGAAGGTTTGACGAGTTTTGACTCAAGAAATGCAGTTACCATTTGGTAATTTATCACATAGCTATGATGCAGATGGCCCATGTGTGGATGGTTTATCTCACCAAAATGTGTTATTTATCATAATTATATAGTTATGATAGTTAATGACTTGTACCAGAGGGTACCATCAAGTACAGAAGTCAGGGGTTGCCAAGTCCGGGATGTGACATCCCAGGTAATTGGACACCCCCCATACAAAATGGACGAGTTTTAATGGGAAAGTCATAGGAACATGTGTGAAGTTTGGGCAAGTATGTTGAAATGAAGCCATTAATGGGAAAATCAAGTATAAATGGTGGATGTTCCATTCATTGCCATGTTTGGTTACCGGAGGGTAACGGTTATTGCATCTCGTAGCTTTGACATAAAAGAGGATTTAACTCAACAGCCAGAAAGAACTGGAGGATATCAAAGGTTACCTACAAGGCAGTCTGCCAGTTACAAGTTGGTCTATAAAACCCAGCTAAGTGTAGATATGATATTTACCATGAACCTTATTTAATCATAGTTAAACAGTTAATCTACTTATAAATCCACTTAGATAACTACGGACCACCACCTTGTATGAATCTATCGGGCTGGTTGGTATTGATTTTCCAAGTAGCAAATGGCCAGGCCACCCCCACTGCGCCCTAGCACGAGAGCCACTGCTATGTGAAGTGTGTTGACCGGAAGCGCGGGAGCCAACGGCCCGCAAGGAGATATGTTAAAGGCAGTAGCCGTTTGCATATCTACTTGAGAGGTGATAGTTACAAAGCTGTTTTTATGCTACCCTCTGGCAAACTAACATAGCTATTGAAAATGGCCATTTATAGTGAGTTTTCCCATTAAAAAAAATCCACAGTTATGTTAGTTTACCAGAGGGTATGAGTAATCACACATGTAAAAATTGTACAAGTAATACGGCCCATATTGTTCACGTATGGTATGCTTACTGTATAACTTCTCAAATTGGTCATGTTTGTGGCAAATGATGTAAACAGTTCCACATGCAGCAAGGGGAGCTAGGTTTAGCCACCTTAAATGCACCTCTTTGTAGGTAGGGTCATCTATTCAAGCTGATGATGCTCATTTGCTAGGTTCTCACATGGTTCTGTGCATGGTTATAGCGCGCCCGGAATGATTACTCAATGATTAGATGGCTTTGAATGGCTGTCAATTTTTCAAGTATAACAGCTTGACAATGCATACCACTGGGGGTTCTATATGTATATGCACAGGTTTCTATATGTTTATATATATATATATATATATGTGTGTGTTTGTGTGTGTGTGTTTATGTACACGTGTCTATTTATATATATATATATGCATATATGTATATGTATGCGTATATTCCATGCATGTGACAAAAAGCCCTATAGGCCCTCGCCATGAATATCTTTCACCAGCTTTCTGGCCTCTATGGAGGAGCAACAGCAGCTGAAAACCTTTCCAGCATGAATAGAGAAAGGCCATGTTCCAAAGACTCCTCAACTTTGTGTTTACATGTTTTTTTTCTCTGAAAACCAGTTAAGTTTAGCTATGTGAAACAAATTCGCACATCCGAGACCGACATGCTCACACATCAAAGAACTGTGAAAGTATGCCCTTTTATGCGCTTTTAGGAGGCTGATGTGCAAAGATCAAAGGATCCCAAAAAAAACAACTCTGTGGGTGGAAAACAAACCTATGGCCGTGTCTTTTTTTGCTCAATCGCGTGGTCAATACAGGCGGGACATCTTTGACCGGACAATTGTGGATGAAGTGAGTGGTCGAGTCAGGTGTGCGGTCAAATTGTGGAGGTTGATGGGGCAGGTGGATTTCCAGGCATACATTCAATCCCGCCCAAAAACATGTGACGAAGTGTTCTTCGGTACTCAACATTGCTAGTTTTGTGTGCCCATGTGGCGCAAACGTGGGACCTATGGTCAGTGTAGCTGCCATGGCCATGATGTTTTGCCAAGGCCCAGGCTGTGGACCGTCATTTCTCCACATGCAAAGTGCGCAAGCGACGCTTGCGGATGGAAATCAGCAGCGGTTGCAAAACAACCGTGGCGCGTTGCGCGCATTGGCGCGCTGTGTGGGATTTGTAGTTTGTTTGCGTTCAACGAACTGCATCTACCCTCCGGTAAACTAACATAGCTATCGAAAACCATCATGTTTAATAGGTAAATCAACTATGAACAGCGTTTTTCGATAGCTAGATTGGCTATATTAAATCCCCAGATGGTAATCACATTTATTTTTCAGACAGATAGGCACACTCACAGCCACGGCATAGACTTTGATTCGATCGCAGAGGTTGATGTCCTGAGACGTCCTTAGAGGGCACCGGGGGTTACCCTCTGGTGATTTAAAACAGCTACGGAATATCACCACATTTTGTTTGGCAGATAATTTAATTATATATATATATGTTGTGTTCTAAATGTAAAATAGGTATATAAATGGATCATTTCCATTGTTATCTCAAATGACCCGAGGGTAGATGGACTGACCAATCATTCAAGTAAGAGCTAAGCTTTTAGCAGGACATTAACAAACCATAGGGTTTTAAGCAGCTTGGAAATTGATCATACATGATGTCTAGATGCATTCCTTTCAGCAGTGCTGTTTCGATTGATGACTGCTTGGGATAGTGTGGGTAATTATCATGACAACTATGACGGTGGTGATGATGCTGGTGAGGTGATGGTGCTGAATATTTTTTGATTATGTTTGATTATGAATAATTATGAATACAGTAATTAATAATCATCATATTATGATTCTTATCACTGTGAACATGATGAACATGATGATCATGATGATGACGATGATGACGATGACGATGACGATGACGATGACGATGACGATGATGATGATGATGATGATGATGATGGGTATGGTTATGATGACGCTTCTGATGGCAGCTTCCCCTACGACCCACAATGAAGATATAGCGCACAGTGCGCAGGTTGTCATGACTGAAATGCCATGGAAGGCTCAAGAACAGACATGTAACTGATGGTGGGGCTCAGATACCGTGTAGGCGCTCAAAATGTTAGCACAGTTTGGCGGATACAAAAAACAAGAGTGAAACGTTCAGCGCCAAGGAGGAAGCTTTCCAGATTGTGCAGTTGGCAAAAGCATGGCAACCCAGACTGTAAGGAGACAACCATGACAACCCCCAGTACAGAATTTGGTTCCCTACTTGGATGCGGGACTTGATTTAGGAAACTCTACGGGAAAGTCCTTAAAACATCATATAGCAGGTTTTTTGAAATATGTTATTTAACTCAGTCTGAGAGAGACCTACCTACTTGGATTGGCATCCCGTAAATAGAGCGCGGATCGTCCCAATCATACAAAACCATTTCGGGTGTTTGATTTCTAGTGTGTTCTAGTCACTTTGCTCGGAGGTAGCCTGAAAGATGCCGATGAATCCTAGAGGAAAAAGATCAAAAAATGAAGAGCCCCCTTATTTTTACTCCAAAATATCATGGTAGCCAGTGACATGTCCCGACCAAACTACTGCATTCCGTCGCCGGGTTGCCGTCAACGCCAATGAGCGTGAAGGAAGTCACGGAGCAGGAGGCTGAATTTGCGGGACCTGCTGCAGTTGTGGCCCAACTAACAGTTATATCAGTTATGAATGTGATGAAATAACTTCTAATTCCTAGAACTAAGCTTATATAATAATTCCATTTCATTATAACTGTTTAGGATTGTTTAGGGCCACAACTGTGGTAATTTAACGGTTTGCTATCGAATATCAGAATTTTTGAGTTCGGTAAATCTCCTCATTTTGATCATCTATTTCTATGGGCCAATGTTGAAACCAATGTTGAAAATAACCAGAAGATCCAGAAGCTAATTTATTTCGAAACTGATTTGGTTGGGGATAGAACGAGGATGCATGTTAGTTATAAACCCCGGATTAATAAACCATGGTCTATTTGGGTGGGGGGTACTCCTCCAATAGTCACAATCTGATACTTTTTTATGGTACCCTCCCAATTAAACAGCTTAGGGGTTTATTAATCCAGGGTTGGCATTAGTTATAAATTGTTGTTTAATGGATATGTTTGGTATACTGTATATCGATGGGGAGTCGGGATATAATCCATGTATTTGAATAGATGATGACCTCACATCGTAATGTCACTAGAATGATGGTTAGATAATAGCATACCCCCACATGGCCGAAGTTTCAGATTGGTGATTTGTGTTTTCCTTGGTCTTGACATATCGGATTTTCCATGTCCAGTGATTTTAAGTGTGATTCTCCTGCCACTGAGATGCAAGAAGTCCTTAAGAGTTTTTTCCCCACCTGCCAGGTGAGGGTTGTTAGATTTTATGTCAGTTGCTTCCTCCTCGTCCTCCTCCTCCTCCTCGTCCTCCTCCTCCTCTCCTCTCTTCTCCTCTCCTCTCCTCGTCTCCTC
>Ga0126342_10000291_pt1 | contig 48503 bp, 62 predicted proteins | sample Cyp1metagenome_FD_92528 | JGI IMG/M metagenome (GOLD analysis project Ga0126342, IMG submission 92528) | Coral microbial communities from Lord Howe Island, Old Settlement Bay, Australia - Cyphastrea 1 metagenome | ecosystem: Host-associated > Invertebrates > Cnidaria > Coral ...
AGTTTGCATTTGAGCATTTGCCTCGGATCTCACGACCTCCAGCCCACTGCTTGGGATGCTTGGTCACATGGAATCGCTTGAAGGATCTGGCATAGCGCTCTTTCAACCGTGCAGCTTTCTCAGCCACTTCAGGGGTCCCCTCCTCCAAGCCAATGACCACAATCAGGCGGTTAGCCGCCGTCTGGGCTGCGAGTGAATCGATGTATGTCTCATGTATTGAATCAGTATTGACATGCGTACCATAGATTACCATAGGACAAAATGAAAATCCTGTGTCCAAAAAAACTGGCCATGCACTCAAAACCTTCCAGGGTTTCAGCTAAGGCCCCGACCCTCACGGCCAGGGTGGGCCGCTCAGGGCCCCCGCGTGCAAAGAGTTTCAAAGGCAACAGAAACGAGCGAAGTTGGCGAAAGTCGACAACTCCTCTTGAGCCAAAAATATGCCACGATTCCATGATGCGAAGGTGGAATGGAATGGAAACATGCTGGAAAAATGTTGAAAAAACATCGGAAAGGCTGGTAAGCGCATCTTTGTGGATCTGCCGAGGACAAAAGAACCACTGGAGTTCGTCCATGGTCGGAGTACCAAAAATTCTCCGCAAGAAAAAAGGATCAATCCAGCGATTGGTCGACTTCTCAGTACTCCCTTTCTGCCGTAGGGACACCAACCCCGGGCTTTTGGTAACCCAATTCGCAGACTGTCACCCCAAAATCCCTGCGCCTCAGGAGTCGGCTAACTTTTTCGCGTTGGCCCTGGCCAAAACATTTGAGCCTTCGACACAATTCGCTATTCCGCAACCCCTCCAGCTTGTAATATGTTGTAGTTTTATCATTTATCATCAATATTCATCAATCATTCCTCATTAAAATCACCATTTATTGGAGTATACCCCAAGATAAGCACGTTGGGAGCAGGCTCACCTCCAGAGCCCATATGAACGCATCATCTCACAGCATGTCATGTCTACCGAGTCTACCTGTGACATGGCAAGGTCCCTGGCAAGGTGTTGTAATGATCATTGTAATGATTTATAGTGAGTCTTGCAACTGACTCTCCAACTGTTCTTCAACCCTTTGCTGTCAAACATGCCAGGTTCTGCCAGACTTCCTTCATGCGTTCCTGTTGTTCATCATCCTGGAGCCAACAGAACCAACTTGATCCTGTGATGTCACCCGGCATCGAATTGTTGGTCAGTGAAGGATTCTTTGGGCTTAAGAGTTGTGCTCAGCCCAAAAGCCGGGAAAAATCCATGGAGTACGGGTAGGGAAAGTAGCGATACATGGGGTTGTGCCATATTCGGTACCAACTGTGAGTATCCCTGAGGGATGATTTCTTGCTGCATAGGTGTTCGGAGGCATGCACACTTTGTTCAAAACTGGACGGAGTCAGGAATTGCGTCCTTCCCAAAGAGTACCCTGTTACTCAACTGCAACTGGGAGTCCTTGAACTGTTTGCACACTTTGAAGTTTCCAAAGCAACAAACATGAATAAACCAAGCAAAAGATCCAAAAGATCAAGGATATCAAGACTCTGTTCAGGTATGGTGCCTTTCGCATCATGAAGGCCGTCTCGTTCTCGTTCTCATTAAACTCACGTGCCTGGTAGACTCGGTAGACAAGCTGCAGCATCCCCACTCATCCCCGGTATCACTGAATGACTCAATGTCGGCACGAGTCGGTACTGTGGTTTTTTCCACTGGCTCCATTGAAAAAAGGTGCCTGTGCTGGCGCTGTCCGCACGAAGTCTTTTGGATCTGGCGGTCGGAAACCTGGGCAGCGCTGGGAACTGGTGTCCAGTGAGCTCTCATGTGAGACATGAATCGACATGATGTCGACATGATATATCCTGATCCTGTCTTCACAATCTTTTTTATCCAGCGCATTTGCATCTCATTGAAGTCTTGGTTCACACAGGTGAATTCATTGAGTTCCCTATAGTATAGCGTCATAGCGTCATAGCGTCATCTGGCAATGCTGATGCATCCCAAGACCCAGACCTAGACCGTTGCATCGCAGAAGGTTCACACAAACATCCAGCTCCTGGGAATCTCCCAGCAGTTCAACATAGTTCAACATAGTTCAACTATGGGACTACGAAGTGACTACAAAGTGATGTCGAGAAAACCCTGAAGCTGCATCTGATGCAGCTTCAGGATGACATCTGGCCTTTCTGTATCTTTCTGTTCGAATCCCTGCCTGTCCCACAGTTTCAACATGTTTCAACTTTGCTACAGCATCCTACAGCTGATGTCCTTGGAGGTGGTCAGATCCCATTTCACATCCTCCGTGGCCGATTCCGTCCATGCTGTGATCCGCAGTCCATCGAGCTACGACAGCTACGAACTGTGGAATACCGTGGAATACCTAGAGATACCTAAAGTAAGGCGGCAAGCTTCGAAGAAATCAAAGTTGGGGGATGCTGATGGTATTTCTCATTGTAAAAAAAATCACTGGTCACCCAGCTGCTGGGCCTCCAATTTCCTCTCCAAAACATCTTGGATGGCCCGACGGGCTGCCTGGAAATCCACAATCTGAGATGGTAGGGATGGCATGTATCGTTATGATTGGGTTAGCCGGTTAGCCGCTAGCCAACTATAACGAACATATGTCCCCATGGATCTCCTTCGTCCATTGGGCTGACAATACATCAACCAACAAGGTAACAAGGGCCTGGAGCAAAGGCACCAACTGCTTCCCACCCCGGCAGCGGAAGCTGGCAAAGCCACCGACCTGGCGATCCGCTTCGGCTTCCAACGTTAGTTCTTTGCTTTGTTTGACTATCATGTTAACAATATTAATAATGGCTATGTTTGACATTGTTTGACTATCATGTTGGCTAGTCATCATGTTTGACCTTCCAAAATGCGATGTTTCCCCAAGATGAGGTTTGTCTGTTCATTGCTAAAAAAGAAGAAATCCTCCCATTTTCGGGGTTTCACAGCTCTCCACGGACATCCCGAAACACCCCTTTTACGCCCCGCGGAAAAATTTTTTCCGCGCACGCCAGGCTCGTGGAGGTGGCCACCATCTCCTGGGCTACGATGGGTCCCGATCAAAATAGGCTTCAAACACCAAGGATTTTGTAAGATTTTGTATGCATATGATCATTATGATCATATGATATGTATCTGTATATGTATTAATATGTATGTATATTATGCATATATTGAACAGTATCCTAATATGGAATCATACCTCTACGCAGTGTGTCAGCTTCCGGAACTATAGATCTTGATCACTGAAAGAATACTGGTTCATTAATATTAACCAATTGGTCATTGGTAATTCTCAGATTGCCGCTGACCTCGCTTCGACCATGGCGGATCAAACCCGGGGAAGCGACAAACATGACAAAAATCACCCACCGCCCCAATAGCGGTATAATGATTGGAGGATCATGGATTATGTAAACCAATAAGGGGATTCTAATGGGATATAACATGATATAACCAGCAATCATGTTGTCGCTGGGAACCCAAGACCTAAGCCCCCACGACCATGGTTTATCCTGGATGATCGACCATCATGGAATGATCATAATTTGATGACGGAATAGTGATGTTATGATCAACCTGCAATGTTGATGAGAGAAGTTTGTCTTAAAATTGGGTACATTCAAACTTGCCACTACAGGAAAATGATATGATATAATATGATATAACCATAAGTTTGGAACATAAGCAATTTGATTCTGGGGTAGCTCAATTTATCCAGGCCATTCTCGGGGTGGCTATTGCCTCAAATCAATAGTGGGATCATACAATCCCCATGGGATTTCAAGGTTCACACCGTCTCCAGTTTCGCCACTAAAAAGGTGAACAAACTGAACAAACTGGGAGAAACCATGGATCGAACTGGGAACCAAAACCATTCATTGGAAGGGAAACAAATTTGGACGAGTTGAAAATCACCTACTCTTGTCTCTTGCGGAAAAACAACACAAATGGTTCAAGAGCGCGATAATGGGTAGCGATTATATAAAAAAATTCAAATTTGAATGGCTTATGATGGATAATAATAACTCCCATGATGTATGATAATAGGATAATTATTTGGGATATTTGTCCCATTCCATCGAAAAATCTGCTGTCCCTGAAGTCAGGTGGTGCCGGCCGATGACTTCAACGGAAATGTTCGGCGCCTGCGGGCTGAGCTCTGAGAGGGACAGGGATAAGATGGCTACATGGTAAACATGCCAAGAATGAACAGAATAGTCTCTATTGGGGATGTTGTTTCAGTAGCCTATTTTGCCATATTTGGTTCTGAACTGCCATATGTTGCAATCGCATCAAGAGCCGCAAACCTATCCAACTGTATCCGGATAATATTAACCAGTATGTTGCGCAAGATACGTCCATTTTACGAGGCAAAACTTCGTGGTTGGGGTGACCCAATAGACGCAGGCGCACGGAGGGTCGATGCACGGGGTGCCTTGGCACTATCCACCAGATATACGGTAGATACCCTCTGGTAAACAGACCTGGCACAATGGAAAATGATCAATGGCCAATATCTTTAGGAAAAACATAGGAAATCATCCACTGATGGTTGATTTTCCATTCCCATGCCACCAAATGACTCATGACCCATGACCCACAAGTGGATCCAAAGGTGGTGCAAATGACGTCCACCATGGCTGATGGCAAAATCCAAAGCCATCAGTTGACCGGTTATGGTTCATTGTTCGCTTTCCTTTTGAAATGACCATCAAAATCATCAAATGAGGCTCAAGAATTTTGAACCATAAAAAATTGGTTGATGCTCAAGCGTTCTTAAGTCTGCCACGTGCCCACGACGTTCTGGAGCCTCAGAACAAGGACGGCGCGGGCCACGGACAGTGTTCTCAATCGTAGGCACCGATGTGCGCGTTAATAAATGAACTTGAAAGTCACTATTCAATCTATTTATTTCAATACTTGCAGAACTTTTAGACTACAATAATAACGTCCTACATGCCCTGCCTTAGTCACTATCGCTTGACGGACAAGGTTGTTCTCTGGAATTCAGCTGCATTAAGGAGAAAATTGAGGGACCGGCACGCACGTCATCATAATACCATTGGCATCTACGGATACCACTTGCGTCTCCTGGGAAAGTCTTCTCAGAGGACATGCGTTCGAGCCTCCTTAAGCAAGTTTGATTGTTTTATCATTTGTTTGATACTGGTATATATTTTTTTGAATGGTTGCACGAATCTTTTCACACTTGGGGATGATCTGGACAGCTGGCAATACCTGGGACCAATCCAAAGACTTTTTTTCTGCCAGTTCTTACTGATCAAGATATCTCTCCTCGCAAGTGCCAACGCTGTCTCCCAGCACCACGATCACATCCTGACATGATAATCTATGAATGCGTCTGAAGGCACTATCTGGCCATTCTTTGACATGAAAACCGTTATCAAACCCACCATACTGCACTTCTTTTTTGTTGCTGTCATCACAACAGCAATGATAAAGAAAGGGAGGATCAGCATGAGAATAATGATAGAAATCATCCTCATCATCATCCTATCATTACTGTGTCCTGTCATCGTCATCATCGTCGTCATCATCATCATCATCAGCATCATGGTAATGGTCATGGTAATGGTCGTGGTCATGGTCATCGTCATCATCATTGTCATCGTTATTGTCAGTGTCATCCTCATCGTCGGTGTCATGGTCATTGTCATCGTCATGGTCATCGTCATATTCTCTCCTTGTCATCCTCATCCTCCTCATCCTCCTCACCTGGTAAAACGATTTACACGCGCTAGTTTATGCCAGCGGGGGGAAAACTGCGCCAGTACTCGTGCACGTTTTTGAAAACATGCATATGCTCCTTCACGTCTTGGGTTGGGGGGGGTGTTAACGTTCATGTTAACTTGCCGCACATGCACATGCTACATCACGTCTTGGGTTTGGGGGGTGGGTGTGTTTGCGTTCACGTTATCTTGCGCACATGCACATGCTCCTTCACGTCTTGGGTTGGGGGGGTGTTAACGTTCATGTTAACTTGCCGCACATGCACATGCTTCGTCACGTCTGTCTTTGAAGAAGCGCATGGCCACGTGAAAGGAGGAAAACATCGCGCGAGTTTTCAACATCAAATTCCCTGTAAATTGCAGGAGATCATCAAAAATGCACTTCAAATTCCCGGGGAATTTTAAGCCCTTTTTGTCGAATGGATCAATAGTTTCGCTATGGCGAAAACGACAATTTTTTTCAAAACGCTCACAACCGCCGCGGTTTTCCCACCGGCGGGTAGTTTAAGCAGGGGTGAGTCCGGAATCAACGTTTTTTCCCTTACAAACGGATACAAATGGTTTCCACTATTTTAATCTATTTAACTAATCAAATACTGGGCTAGCGTTACTTGTAAGAAAAGTGCTCCACCTGTTGTCATGTTTAGTGGTCAATGCATGGCTGAAAATACCTACAATGGTTAATGATAAGTGAATACCCTCTACTAGTACCTAGGGACCCCTGGGGTACCATTTTAGACCCCAAACCCCGAGTCTAAAATGAAATCCCTTGGAAGATTCCGTGATGTCTCCAAAGTATTTTAGACCTTGGGCCTGGCCGGTCACCATAGTTCTAGAATGGTGGTACCACCCTGCCATCCCATGCCATATCATCAGGATCCACCAGCCGTCCCAAAAGGACCCCCAGGCCGCCTTCGTCCAGTTCCACTGTTCACCTCATAGGCTGTGAGGTTGTTGACCACCAAGGTCCTGGGCGAAAAGCGCAAAGCCATGGGTACTTATGGGATCATGGGATAATGACCAGAGTGGGATCAGAAGGGGATAATAGTGATAATCTGATAATAGACCATCGAGTGGGGCCATCAGTGTGAAACTTGCGCCAAGAGACCTTGTCCCCTGGAAACGAATGAGCCAGTGCTTCAGCACCCCATGGCACCTGGCTGTCCATTGGACCGCCATACGTCGCCATACGTCGCCATACGTTATATATTTCAATCGTCCGACCATGTCATACCAAGCCTGCTTCACACTAAGATGCCTTCATGATGCTTGTGACTGACAATACTTACAATGACCATCATGGTGGCGCTTACTTACATGAGAATCAACTTGTGCTTCATCACATTTCCACATGACTTCAATAACTTCAAGTGGCAGTCCGCAATGCACACCATTTCTCCCAGGTGTCAAACAATGTAAATCCATGGCCATGGCACACCTGGAACGTGCTCGCTGTGGGAAGCGATCTGCTGCGCAGTTTTAGCGCAGTTTCACGTGCAAATGTTCAAAGGACCATTGGAACATTGACTCAGTCAATGAATGTAGCTGCAGGTGCAACTATTGATAAAACACGATAAAACGATGGATAAATATGGTACATCCTCTCGTGGCAGTCTTATCCGAATGCCTCGGCGACCATTCTCACCCGCATGTCGTCCAGGAAAAGATTCTGGACCCCGCGCACGGCGGGTGAAGGGCCACAACAAAATAACAAAACGAGTCCATGGCCACCGGGAGACAAGGCATTCACCTCAGGTTGTTGCCATACCTCTGCATAGACATTTTCCAACAAAATACCATCTTTTCTTGACGTAGAATATCATAAGATTAAGATATCTTAACAGTCTTAACAGTCTTAACATACACCCAGAAACCTCGGTTGTCAACATCTCATTCCACTCCGAGCGAGACTGCTTTTCGCCCTCCTTGGCAGGCCCATCACTGACCGAAATCTTCAGCTCGTGGCCTCGCCGCAAGCCGTAAGCGCTGCAAACAGGCTCCAGCACATCCCCATACTCGGCAGAAGGTGTGCGACAGCAGAAGCGGATGTGTTCTGGTCGGATGTGCGCCTCATGCGCATGAAAGAACAGAAACAGAGGATGAATGCAGCCGGTGAATCCTACACCAATGGCCACAAAGACCACCCGATGGACATCTCGCAGCAATTCTTCCTGACCAAAAGTGCCCAAGGTACTCATGGGCCCGGCGACCTCTAAGAGAATTCCTTCATCTGTGCCTTCTCGAGCCCGGGCGTGGTCGTACAGCCGGTGGGCCCAATTTTGCTTCTCGGCATTGGGCTGCAGTCTGATATGGAACTCCAGTTGCCAGCGATTTCGGCCAGCTGGATAAGCTATCCTTGGAGTTGCTATGAGTTGGTGAGCTCGGCAATGCATTGCCAAAGTTCTTCAAATCTTTTGTGAGCAAATAGTAAATAACAGTAAAGAACTCGGGATACCCATCAAAGAAATGACCTTATACACTGGGTTAATCAACTAACCACAGGTTTCAACATCAACAGTTCCCAAAGAAAAGTCCATGGATCTGCGTCAAGGGATGTCGGCCATTGACGCCCACCACCTGCAGCAATACTGCACCGGGTTCCGCTTCCTGGAAGGTTTCCTGAAGGGTTTGTATGACATTACAACATATTACAACTTACAAGTCTAATGATTGAAACAAACATAGCATATCATAGCATCTAAATATCTTACGACAATAATCTATGTGCTACCTGTCGTGGATTGTTCCAAGTGGTGATGCGTGATTTATTCTGATACCTCAAATGTCTTGTGAAATTTAGGTCGGATTGACGGATTGAAGCAGGAAAGCAACGATGAATCTGCAAGACTTGATTGAAAGGATGAATGAATGATTATACTTGAGGCCAAAGGGAAGGGGATGAAAGCTAATCAGGCAATGAGGCTATGCATGAAAAGCACGCGTGGCATGCCTACAAAATGGGGCGCATACACGCCAGTGTCTACAAAATGTGTCTGGGATAGATAGTACGGCTTCCACAGCTGTTCTTCTGGCAACAAAGTCCTTTTTACAAAAGGATACAAAAGGGTTTAGCACATAAGCTCTGCCTACAAAACTCTCCGGCAACCAAGTTCTAGTTACAAAACGGTTTAGCATTACACTACATCGCACTACACCACAGTAGATTACATTACATTAGGTTACGTTACACATTAGATTAGTTAACATCACATAGATTGAATGACATTACATTGCGTTGCATTGCGTTACATTCACCACACTCCCGGTGAAGATCATCTTGTGCAATATATCTGTGTGTGTGTGGACTTGCAAAAAGCGTGCTGCTGATCCCAGCGGGATGGTCGCAGGGTTTGAGCCCAAGGGAGGGTCACAGTTCGACATGAACAGGGGCCCAAAACCAGTTCGACGTGAAAAAGCACGGCAGCTGCGTCCAGTCTGCCAATTCATTGCTAAAGCAAATCCAACTCCAGCCAGCAAGCTAGCTTTCGTGATAATGTGCATTCTGAGTGACATGTATCTGTATGGTACATTCATGTGCCTATGGCCAATCGAAGAAGAATACTTCTTCCAGAATGTGATAGTCCACAAAATAGCCACCGGAAAGGAAGGGTTGGTGCTCAGCCATGCTATACAATAAGGCCAAGAAGAATAACAGTAATAGTAATAAGTATATAATAACAATTTAAAGATCAGGCCAAATACCCGCCAGCCAACGCAACAGCATAACTGAATGCTACCCCATCTCCAAAACTGTTTGGAGCCTGGCCTGAGAACGTAGAACCAGGATAGCACCGTTGAACTCACCCTTAGCATTGAGCATCTTAATGATTTGTTGGCTGCATCTAATCTCCGCTCCAGAGCGCTTCACATTTCGATCGATCAGCCACATGCAAAGGATGAGCACCACAAACCACCACAGCCGTGGGGATCCAAAGTTGGCTGAAAAGCCGTGCACGGCGGCCAGGACCAACAGCACTGAGCCCAAAACGCGCTTGTTTCGGATAAAGAAATCATAGCACTGCCTCTTCAATCCCCAATAGGCCACATAAAGTGAGAGCCCCAATACCACCAGAAAGACTCCCGTCATCCACGGCCATAGCCAAGTGTATTTATCCCCATGCCACAGCAAAGTGGTGTAGTCCTCCACGCTCCCTGCTTTGGCAAACGACCAGATATGACCAGCAGCATGCAACACCAAGGCAAGGGCAAAGAGATGCGCGGCGTTTCGATGATACGTGATGAAGGTCAGGCCCTCACCCGGCCACATGGGCATGGAGACTTTGGTGGCCTAGGGGTTCACCAAAAGGTGAGAACAACTGGGATGGGTCACAAGTTATTGGGGGTTCCCAAGGTCGGACGGTTTGCCGAGTTTGAATACACTTCAATACTTAGACATCGCCAAGAATCGTGTGTGTTTGATTGTTTCTGGGCCTTAAACTTGACCCACAGCCCCTTTCAAGATGGAAAGATATGGCAAATTTGGAAAGCGTAAATAGCCGTTTTAGGGGTCCCCGACATTCCTCAACATTCCCGACCTTATGCACCAAATTCACGGTGAAGGGGAAGACACTGGCGAAGAGCGCCGGCATGGCGAAATACATCATTCCGGCGCCGGCCTTGGCCAAGGCCAAGGGTCCACCACCCAACTGAGCCAACTTCTTAGCAGCCGGGGTGGTGGCAAATAGGACAGCACGAGCACCCCAAGCACCAAACAAAAAGGTGCCCAGATAGAGGAAGAACAGCACCAGGCCATTCGTAAAGCCACAAGCTCTGAGGTCATTGATGTGAGGCTGCGGGGCTCGCTTGTCAATGGTACCAGTGATGAGCAAAGTGATAGGGAGCCATTGGGTGAAGAGGTCGTTTAAGGTGTCCATCTCATAATCCTCACCGAAAGTTTAGTTGCCAAGGCATTGGTCTGTCTCAAAGTTCGGTGGCATTTTAAAAAAAGAAAACTTGAAACCCATCAGTTTCCCCTTGATGCTTTTGCGGGCAGACACCGCCAAACGGTTTCATTCATTGTGTGCGTGTTGAGTTTCAACTTATCAGCAAAGCGAAGTCTTCGATAGGTTTGGGTTTCTGGCAAGACTACCGACTTACACCCTGACAAAGTCACATACAGTGAGAATGCTGATTTTTCTATCAAACAATTTTCTTCCACAAGACTTGGATATCTGTCACTTGTATGGAATTGTATGGTTAATCTATGTTAATCTATTTTTCTTATTTTCATTCATCCTTTCCAGAGCTTTTTCCGGAGCTTTTCAACGTCAACACCCAGAAGAAAAGGCTCCGTGAAGTCTGCGGAGAAAATCTCCGGAGCGATGAGGCCTTTCACAACAACCACCAAGTCCACTGAGGTCGCCAACACCGCAGACACGAGCATCATCTCACTCAGCGTCGCCATGTTGCACCTGTCACTCGCACCCGGATCAAGGCTGCAGAAAAAGACTTTCAACAGTGTACAGCTTGTTGACTCATTTCTTGGTAAAGAGATGACAAAAAGATACAAGAAGTAAGTCAAGTTGACAGTCACTAGGACAGAAAGAATCACCAGAAATCAGGGGCTTTGGACATCACTAGGCCCCGCTCCTCATCTGCGAACTCAAGGTGTCGCTCAAAGCATGCCCCGCATATGCTTTGGCGCGGACCGCATGTGCTCCACCCATCAGGAGGCGAAAGAAGATCCGACCGAAGCGAGCGGAAGTGGAGAGCCAGAAATTTGGTTTGTGGCCCAGCAAGAGAACGCCAACATGGTAGGAGCGCAAACCTGTCAGGGTTGAGGCGCATGTGGAATGTGTTCCACAACCCTCAGAATATACCCGAAGGGGGGGAAGGGCCAAATGCCAACGTTTGGACCTTTGGGGAAATTGATGGAAAATGCCGAGGTTCCACTAAGTTCCGATTACCAACTTCAAACCAACAGTGGTTTCGTTCCCAACCCAGAAATGATGCTGACAGCAGCACACAGGCCCGGGAAGCAGCTGGAGGTTTCCAGGACGAGTTCCCGGGGTCCATGATGTGGTCGGCATAGGCAAACAGGCAGCATTGCATCAGAAAGGACAGGAAACTTTCCATGACCATCCCAAGAATGGCCACTGGATCATTGTTATTCTTCCCATTCACATAATCTTTGCCCATAGTGTCAAGGAGGATCCTGTTCATAAGTTGGAAAAAGCACAACAAGAAGAGGCTGCTCATCAAAGCAGTGTATGTTGACCACCGTCTTGTCTGCATTCTGAGATCCACAGCAGCTGAACGCAACATCTCCACCAGCGCCCAAGCAAAGGAGGGTAGATAAGCAACTTCAGAAATAGTAAAGTAAAATCTCAGCAGCATCTGCTCATGAAGCCATGGGACAACTGCGCAGCTACTCACATCATACATATGTGGTGGGATCTTCGCCAGACCCACCATTTGCAGCATGTAGATCAAGAAACAACATGCACATGCCAGCATTGTGGGGCCGGCCATGCGGCTGGAACGGCTGGAAGCCGCACTGCCTTGGCCTTCGCCATCTTCCACAAGGCTAGTTTGGGGAGACTCTTGGAGTTCGATCATGGCTGCTTTGAGCCTGAAATCTTCCCCGGAACCTCACATGGAAACATGTCTCTGACTCACTGACTTTAGAATTTTGTGATGTCGAAAATCCATGCAATGAAAAAATCAATGTCCTTTTTTCAAGCTTGGACATATATTGATCGACAAATCAACAACAAGACACTGCAATCTCACCTTGCGGCGACAGCGGCGATGGTGCACTGCGCATACGTCAGCGAACAAGAGAAGCGCACTGCAGGGTCCAATCATGGCCGCATCATGCCGCATCTTCAGCCTAGGAATTCGTTTTCGAACTGCAAACAGTGCCGTGCAGTGTGTAATTGCGGCAGTACTAAGGCTCTAAGGCTACACCATGTTGGAAATGAGGGTTCAACTAGAACATGCTTCCAACCATGCAATGCCCATCCTTGCAAGCCGCAAACCACGTGTAATTCCTCCGGGCCACATTTGAAGGATAAGATGTACGTACGGAGTCGCAAGCGCCATCGATGCCAAGAAGTTGCCAAGGTGCATGGCAGGAATCCACTGCTCAACTCGGGGCCGGATCTGTGGGTGACAAGTTTGTACAGTCGTACTTCCATTTCGTTTCGGCAAACCATCCTGTACACGACTCAAATGACAATTTCCTGAGACGACTGATTTAGGGAACAGCTGTGGCTGTTTGAGGCAGCTGAAAGAGGGTGAAGATTCTGACAAGAACTGCTGAGTTCGAAGGGTGTGGTGCTGTCAGGACAAACTGTATGGGGCAGTAGAAATCATGCTGACAAAGGTTGCGCATTTGTTTCTCCAAATTTAAGTTCCCTTTGTAGCACTGGCTCAGTCAATAGATGTTTGCTTGCTCACCACCCTGAGTTTCTCTTTTGACTGTCTCTTCATGTAATCTTTTCGGTGACATCCAGCATCATGTGAGGTCATGACATGAGGTCATGCATGTCCAATGTGAATACAGCCAGTTCGTCTCGCAGGCAAAAGCAAGAGTTCATCAAGCTTGCCAACAAGTTTAGAAGCAAAAACAAATTTTGATGCTCCTTCGTGGACGGATGTAAAATGCATCGATCTAAATTCATGTATTCATACAATGTCGTACATGCAAACCTTTGTCGTAAGCTCACAGATGCTACTCTAACGCTCCACAAATCGGTCACAATGTCTGCATCTAGCGCACCTGCATGGTGTGCGTGAACTCTTGGAAGACCGGCCCTGGTTCAGAGCAAAAGAGTAGCAATGCAAAAGGGCTGGCCTCACCACACAGGGGCCATGGTCAAGCAGGCAAAGCATTTTGGGGGGGCATACTGCGAAGGTGAAAAGTGATTTGAAATTGCCTGGAATGATGTTCTATAGAGTCGTATGCAATATGTAGTCCGCTGTATCCAAAATTCTGTGCACCAGATTCTTGCCTGTGTACCATGAACAGCCAGTACACCCTGTATAGTTCAGATGGGTATTTTGGGGGTTGCTACAGTATCCAGTGATTGTCAGACCTCAGAGACGTCGTAGGCGTAGAGCTTGCTGGTTTGCCTGGACGACGCCAAACCACTGGAAAACTTGGTTCTATTGTTTAGTATATACTACTATGATCTACTATGTATAATACATATATTACATATATATATATGATTATACATGGAATATAATATAAATTATTCCTTATATAATGCCGTGGCAAACTATAACCAACTGCGGATGCGGGTATCTATCAGCCAACTTGAAAGAAATAAACAAATTTTGGTTGGTAGTCTCAAGTCTGGTATATAGGTATACCTTTGAAAGCCCCAACAACATCAAACCCATCCGGTTCCTCTTGAAAGCACCGACAACATCACATCGAACTAATTTAAATTACAGTATCTGAGTTTGAGATAGTGTCTGTTTATTTTGTAACTTCTCTTCTCTCTGTCAAGCATGTGTGCACTGGGCTTTGCGCTGGATGGTATAGAACGCCAACCAGGGACAATGAAACCTCACCAGGATTCAGGAGGAAGCTTGGGCCATGGCCATGACCGTTGACCAGATCGAGCCGTCGATGCCTTTTTGAGCCTTCGCGTCCTGGTACAAGAACAAACGCCCATGACTCTCACCAGTGGCTCATAGTGGCTCCATTTCAAAAGATTTCAAAAGCAATCGCGGTTTCGCTGAGGATGAGGTGTTTCTGCTCAGTGAGCTCAGTGAGCACAATCCACTGCGCGTCAACTTCGATCCAGGATCAGAGGCGCTACATTTCCCAATGACAACACAACGTCGAATAACACTGTCTGAAGAGACTGGAGATCTGTGTTCCAGAACTGAACTTCATTGGCCGCACATCAGACTTTGGAAAATTGCACGGATGTCATTGCTGCATGAGACCTGTGTCACACTGAGGAGCCTCTATGATACCTGTGTCAGCATTGAACCCATTGAAACCGAACCAAGACTAAGATGACTAAGATTTCTGAAGTGACGGCAGCAAACCCTCGCTGTCTTGAAAATGAGAACGCACCAACACACCTGGTCAGGCCAAATCCGTTCCTCTTCACGACAGACCAGAACTCCCAATAGATTGCACTGGGCTGTAAACTGGACCCTCACCAACCTGCATCACACTCGACATCAAAGCTCCACAGTCTAGGCCTTAAACTCTGCGGCAGAAAAACTTTCACTGAGCCGAGTGGGATCTTACCTCTGGGCTCTGAGTTTCGAATGCTAACTATGCTAACGTCTTTTCGAAGCCAAGATGTGAAATGATGTTGCTGTGCGAATTAGACGAGAGGTGATGCAAGTGGCGCATATGGCATTCCTTGACATTCCACCCAGCAATGTCGAGCTATGTGGCCTCCACGGGTAGCCACAGCTGATAATATCGGAATCTGTGCGCATTGTTGCTACTGCACTTTATTTCCAGGTAGTTCTGAGAAATTTCTCTTCTCTACCCGTCAAAGTGACGCAAGAGAAAACAGTGTCTACAGGCAGCCAAAGGCCCTGTATTTTCAGTTGCACGAAAGGTTGAAGGGGAGCTATGGCTGGAAGTGGGCTTCTTGCAACCAGGAACCTGGACTGAGAATCCAAGAAGCATAAGCACCCAGCCACGACTCACAAAATGTTACAAAATCTCGGTCCGCTCACTGTGGCTCTGTAGTAAGTTTATTTGTCGGCCACATCCAACATTCATCGACTTGAAAAATGTACTGTTTCTGATTCCTACGTTAAACCACCTGGTTTTTCGGCACACAGCAACGACGGACAGCACCAAAACACTTCGCCTTGGAGTCTTCCCCGCCACATGCAGAAGCATTTGTGAATTCAGTGAGCGACACTTGGCGACAAAATCTCAGGGCAACCCTGAAAAAACACCATGCCACTCATGCCGCCTGAAAATCCTTCAAGTCGCGCTGGAGGCTCCCAGCGCCTGCACGGCTTGTCTGGTTTTTCCTTCCAGAGAAGTGGAAACTTCAAACATCCAAATTAAATTTGCCTCGACCTTTCGCAAAAGAAACTGTCTTGCATCCTGTGAACAACTGGCTATTGGCACAGAGCAGCCAACCCGAAATCAACGACGCTCTCTTGAACTCACTGCATATGAAAGACATGCAAACACAAACGGGACTGTGTGCAGAGGAATTGCGGACTGGGTCGCACTCACACGCATTCCAGCTTGTTCTATCAGCCAGCGGACATGATTTGCAAATGATGAAGAATGGATCCCAAAATTCAGGGGACTGTATGGCACTGCTTGGCTGACCAAATAGACTGAGATCTGTTTCAAGGTAGACCTCTACCACAGCCACTGGGCTGCAACTTCGTCTGCAAAAAATGATACTAAGCTTTCGCCAAACCATTCCGCCGCCTTGAGGGTTGCCTGCTTATCCCACAGCTCTTATGACAAGGCCCTTGCTGCGACTGAAAAGGGAGGTTTTTGGTCTAGCTCTCCATCAATGCCTGAGTATCTGATTCTCCATTCTCCATCAAATCCACAAAGTATTCTCTACCGAAAGCGAAAAGCGGGAATGCGGGACAGGCACATTCAGAATGTCATGTGGTGCTTCTATCACTCCATTGACTCCATTGACTCGGTCTTGTGACCCCGGCATAGTCGCCGCTCCAGGGCCAAGCTCACAAGGTCCACAGTTCTCAACATCTGAACTAACATTGGCGTGAGCCGAGACGCACCATAACACAAAATGTTGCCCAAAGCAGTGATACTCTCGGCTTATTTATATTATGTATATATATATGTATATATGTATATTGGTTTTAAAAATTGTGATTCATTATGATTGTAAAGATTGCAAGACCATACTTCGAGGTATCTATATCGAATCTTCAATAGGCCTGTCAACGCTCCTGATCTGCAAAGTTTCTGTGTCTTCTGTGCTGTGTGTATCTCTAGTTTGAAATAGGTATATACTGAATGTGCTGCCTCATTTGTGCTGCCTGTCTGGCTCTTGAAATTGCATACAAAGACTGGCCAATCACACCCCCAGATACCAAACGTCGACAATTGTGGGAGGAATCTGTCAAGGAGGAATTTCTTGAGACACGTGACCTTGAGGCGGAAAGTGTCAACGCGACCACACCAGGAATTCTAGGCAGCCCAGTACTTGTCGCCCCTGTCATTGACCACTGTCGAGTCCACTTCAAATATTACAGTATCACCTGATGTCCTTCAAACCCAATTTTATTGGTCACTTCAAACGTTCACATGCACTTGTACAAGTGCTTCTTTCTCAAAGATAGACAATCGACCGGTAAAGCCATTCGATAGTCAGGCGAATCGCAACAGGCTTTTTGTTGGCAAATTTTTTCATGTGACATCCATCCCTACCTGAGGTCAGCACTGATCATGTCCAAACATCAATGAGTTGGGATGAAGATTCACGGACTTGGGATATCCCACTGTGTCAGTGCCACTTGTCCTGGGAAGAAGCGGCTTGATAAACTGCCAGATCTGCAGTTAGTCATGCGGTCTTGCTCCCTCCATTGACTCCATTCCCCATCGTGCCTTTGCATCATTTGGTATATAGGGAGCTTTGCCTTGTCACCAAAGTTGCTGCTGTAATACCTCCACAGAAACCAAAAAATATCATGTGTCTCGAGTTTTTGAGGCAGAATTGCTCACAGACTCCAAAATGCTGAAATCCCCTGCCTGCCAGACTTTTGCTGTCTCTGTGCATGTATGATGTTGGGAAAAAGACCTCCCACCTGAGCCAGCTCAGCACCTAAGCACCAGTCCTTCAGATCCACTGCTGAGGTCCCTACAACAGCAGCCTTCACCAGATTCCAGTCAGGCATCTGGAAGCGGAAGCCCAGGTGTATGGCCGTGGCACTGCTGAGAGGGTCTGTGACCCATGAAGCATTCACACAAGTAGAACCTAGCAAACTTAGCAAACTTAGCACACTCCAAATTAGGAGAAACCACCAGGAGAATCCACCTGGACTTTGATGATTTTGTTTTTATGCACTGAGCATGTTGGCTTTTCGCACCTTGTCTTTTGTTGTGTATTCATCGTCTTTGAAGGTGCTCGGAAGAAGACCCACTTGCATCTCAGCTGGGCCAAGTCTAGAAGCAACTTGACAGTCCATACAAGTCCTACGCATCCAACCAATTCCAAAACTTCTGCCAAAATTAATTGCTGATCTTTCTGTTTCTCCAAGCTTTTCAGAATCATTTCTAGGCCCAAGATCACTGCCAAAGACTCCATCAAATGCTTTCGCTCCTTGGTTAGCAAGAAAAATGAGCCCTGGGTGGCTCTTACAAATCACCCCGAACTCTTGCACTGGAGTGACTACATGATACAAGTTCAACATAGTCAATGTATGTCAACATAATTAAACAAACATGTTAAACATTGTTTGAACTGAGCCTCCAACAAACATAGAGGAACACATCCTCTCGAAGGAGAGCCCGAGCTTTCTGCAGAGCTCCCGCCTTGAGGTCGATCACATCCAGATTCATCAGATTTGAAAGATCTTTTGGATGATTTGAAAGATCTCAAAAAACAGTGAATATGTTCCTTGTTCAACAGTTGCTGATGACAGCTTCAGACACTTCAGTTGTCAGATCTGTGGCTGCTGGCTGCTTCATGTCTCCAAAGCGCCATTCTTGCACGATGTGTGCCCACCTCAAATCATTCTGCACCAATCATCACGAATCATCACAAATCATCACGAATCCGGATGCCATACCATGCCATACCATGCCATACCATGCCGCACCCAACCACTGCAGGTGGTTTGTTCCAACCATGTTCAGCATCCTGGGCAACCGCGCGCACAGTGGTCACTTCTGGTGCCAATCTCTCCAACCATCTCCATCCTGAACACTGTGATGCATGGCTGTAATCCTAACATATGTAGTGTTGCAGTCGAACCTACCTAGAGTCTTTCAAGGCCTTGCGATTCATCTTGCCAGCTGCTATTCAATCAAAACAAAATGTGTTTGGGAAGTGAGACTGCTCTTGCTCAAGAGCCAGACTTTTAAGCTTGTAAATCAAAATTCATCCCGGAAAACCAGAAGAAATCTTCAATAAATGGGGCACTGGCTAGTTCCAGAATTTTTGATCCGCTCAAACTGTCTGCTGCCATCTTAATGACAAGTCATTGGATCAAAGGACGGATGAGTTGTCTTCAGCCAATGAAAGCAACTGCAACTAGTATCAACTAGTGACAGTGGAACGTACAAAGCAAATGGAAGACCTAATGGCGGACTCTTCACTTCCAAGAGGTGGTTTTCCTTCAAAAGAGCCTGTTGGCTGTTTTGTTGCATCTGCTAGCAGTCCTTGCAGACTGCCACCCAGCACGCTTTGTGGTGTCTTGCGTCGTCATCATTGGATTTCTCACTGACATGGCCTTAGATGCCAGGCTGACCAACATCGCAACACAAATGAAAGGAGCAAAACAATGGCCAAGAATGGAGATCTTGATAGTCCATGATAGCTCCCTGCTAGTTCCATATATACATATTTTTTGCTATACATACATATTTCTCTATATATACGATTAACTATATATATATACTGTAGCTCTTTTTAATTCCCGATCTTTGGGAGTCCATATGCACAAATTCGCTGCTAGCTGCCAGTTTTGGCCAAAGTGCAGCGCAGATACTCAGGCATGGCCCTGGCCTTGGCTGTGAAGGAAGTGGATGCAAGTGGTATCAGCTTTGGGATCGCAATGGCTCGTGGTTAATCACAATCATTATTTCAAAGGGTTGAATTAGTATACTACTTAGGATCACTTGAGCCCTTTGTCTATGCAATTCTGTGGTCATACGCGCTAGCTCCTGTGATCATAAGGCTCTGGCACACCCAGCAAGCAACCTGACACGGTAAGCAAAGCTAGTAAATACCCTGGAGAATCTTTGTCTTTTTTTTTTGCTCCTACATTCTGTCCATTCTTAAGAAGGAGGGCAACCACAAACACTAGAGTTGCTGTCAAAGGGGAAGTTGGTCACTTTGGCCGGTTCTCTCTCACTGAGATCTTTGGATTGCCCAAGCTTCAATCGCACAACTCAAAATACCGTGATCACAGCCCATGAACTAGGCCTACTCCGTGCACCCTATTACAGCCTATTGAGTTCGGATGCAATCCAGTAGCCGCCAGTAGCCGCCAGTAGCCCTTCCCAAGCCCTTCCCAAGCCCTCCAGACTCCCAGCCTAACACGAGAATCTTTCCCAGCCGGGGATGACATGGCAAGGCTGCCAGGTGTCGGCCCAGCCTTGGACATTGACGGCTGACGGATCAAGTCGAGACGACCATCCAGTGGGAACATTGCCGAATTGCCGTGACAATGTATGTGATAACATGAAATACAGCTGATGACTGAATGGAAATGGCCATCTTGATCAAATTAGATCAAATCAATTCATATCAATTCTTCAGGACGCAATGTTTGAGCACTCATCCCCAAAAACAAAGGCCAGGACGGTGTGAGACCATCTGGCTGTTGAGCATCTAAGGCTCCCAAGTCCCGAAGCGCAGCCTGTATCAGAGCGACAAAATCCATGTCCAGGCCATCTGATTTTCATCTCAAAGATGAAAGAAGATTCTCATCTCATCTCGTATCTTCTCATCATCTGTTCGCTAGCAACATCCTGTGGCCACCAACTCAAAGTTTCCTCTCCTCAGCAAACTCCACGGAGAATTTGTCCGGAGGGTCTGGTGTTTTGGCTAAAAAGCCTGGCCTTGCCAAAGATGCTGTTCCATCGGAACTATCGCTGATGCTTCAGGGGTAGTGAAATGCCCTATTCTAACATCACCCAACCATGGGAGATGTTGTCCCCACTACCATTCAAAAGCGCGGCATTTACCAACCGCTGTCGATTCTTAAACTTTAAATCTAGATTATATCCAGTGAATCAGCTCTGCGGCCCATATGTTCACTGATCCTACGGGGCAGACCATTTCAAAAGTATTCCCTGTTTAGCTTCGACTTTCGAAAAAAACACAGGTCTTTTGTCTTTTTCCATCTCAAAGTCATTGGATCTTTTTCAATTCAGTTCATTGGATCCTCAGCGGATCCAAATGATGCGGGAATCCACGTCGGCGGAGCCCGCACCTATCACTAATGCCACTGGCACAAACCTGCGTGGCTGGAAGGGCACGAGATACCAGATCCAAGTGGAAAATAGTCACAAGAAAATCAATAGTTCCAAAGAAACAGACAGAAACTCTGGAACCATGAAAACTCAGCACCACTGAGTATCACAAATGGCTACCTTTGATGCCGTTGCTCAAATTCCTTGACGGCAGGGCCCGGCAGGGTCTTCACACCTGCAAGTAGACATTTTCCAAAGGGACTCGCTGCATCTCTGGCGGTGAAATTGATTGCATGCGCTCCAAGTACCTGGCTGCACATGAGCGCTGAAATGTCTCAGGATACCAACAAAGTCGCAAGGTGCCAAAGCCAAAGCCTCCTTTGCAAACCCGTGGTTTCATCATGTTCGTCCAAAAACGTCAGCCAAACTGCAAGCACAAAATTTGTCCTTTGCAAAAATCCCTGAGAAACGGCCAGAAACCAGAGGTGTAATCGGTTTTGCTGAGTCTTGTCTCTTTTTGTAATCCTCACGGCCGTTCCAATTGCCTCTCGGGCAGAAGTCGCAGGCAGACACCTGGTTGAACCTCAGAGTTCCATCAAGCAAACAAGCAGTTTCGTGATGTTTTGCGAAATGCTTTTTTATGTGATACTTCTAGACTTTTTCTTCTTGGAAGCACCCAGGCACCCAAGTAGGCTGCAGACCATTGGTTCATTGAATCATCACTGAACCGTCAATGTTGAGAACTCAAACCCGCAAGTGGCAGCTTCTGCAAGGTTTCCAGACACGACCAGCCCGACCCCGGCGCTGCTTCATGGAGTCAAGAGCACACCACTGTTCTCCTCGGCGTTGGGTTCCTCTTGGGTGTGACATGCAGCTTCATTAAGCTCCAAATATGCTCAAACCACAAAATGTCCTGCTGAGTCAAATACACTTGATGTAGCAATGTAGATCCATGGGTCCGGTTCAAGAGCTGAGCATGTCACGAAGCATCGGAGTGTTGCTGTGCCGGTCGACCTCACGGTGACGTGACCCAAAACCCGAGCAGCAGCCGCAGGCCGTCCTGCTGCCCTCGCCGCCCTCGCCTGGTTTCTCCGTTCACGGCAGGTGTCAATGACCACAGTGACGTCAGGCACCTCAGCTGGACCGGCTGTGACGCCCCTGTGACGCCCCTTTGACCCTGTGAAGCAAGCTGGATCGAGCTGAAGCAAGCAGTCTGACAGTCTATGCATGTCTGTGGTAGTCCTTTGAAGAGAAGCCCTGCACTTTAAGGCTTCAAAATGTTTCAGTTCAAGTGATGTATTATACTATATATATATGTATATATCATACATCATTATATTCTATGTAATACTGTAATGCATACAATACGTAAAAGTCAAGCCCTCCTCTTCTGAGTTCCTCACTGTGACAGATGTCTCCGCCACATTTGTGGAACAAATGATCTTCCGGGTGCAGCCTCCAAATTGTCTCATGGAGCCATGAAGCATCTGTTCATCACAAGCAACTCACAAGGCGAAGTCCAACTGTTGGGGTCTGGAGCATTTGTGAAGCTTGACATAACAGTTACACTGTTACTACCGCAAACCACACTCTGTCACCCAGTTGAATGCCACTCTCGATAGAATCCTCACCTGCTGGCAGCGTGACATTGAAGCAGGCTTGCTGCTCCTTGCTCCAATTCTGGAACTCTGTTATCTTTGTTTTGGCGGTCACATCATATGGGAGATTGATATTGATGGTATATGATGGTATCAAATCCAAACCACGACTGATGTGAAATATTGTGAAATTGTTTAAGCGGTTTTCATCAATAGATCTGACTATTCCACTTGCAGCTCATAGTACCCGGTGAATAAATGGTTCTCTGCAGGACCCTTCCTACCGCCACACCTATCGAGACACCCGTCCTCTGGGGGCAGGTTGGCATGAAGCGGCAGGACCCACCATTTAGATGCCATCTTGCTGTCATCTGCAAGCTTCGACCTCACTTCGATCACTTCGATCACTTCGATCACTTCGATCCACGGAAAGATCTCCGGTTCTGTGCTGAGAGAACTCGATTTAGAGTCAGGAAAGAGTCATGAATCAAGTCATGAAGGATCTCGCCAGAACGTGTATCAACACAACTGTAACACAACTCACACTGCAAGGAGAAACATGAGCATCTCGTTGTCAACCCTTACGGAGCCGATGCAAACACAGCAAAGAAAGCAACGATGACATAACATGCAGGTTGGAAGGCGAATCACAACGAAATTGAGATATGGAAGTCACCGAAGACATTGGAGGCCAAAGAAGGGGACCCCAGATGGACATGCAAGACAGTTCGAACAAATGTTGACACTACCATGACGGAATGGCGTTGTAATTTTTATAAATATTTATGAATTACATGAGGATTACATGAAATCATACCTGGTCTCTCGCCTTGTCTTGTTATCCCCCACCGCAAGGCGTATCTCTACAACTTCGGATCTGACATGAGCTGCGTGATCTCGCCCAGACCGGGCAGGAAAACCAAGATCGCGCCTTTCCGAGGATCCTGCGCTGGTCATGACATCTCATGACCCAACAGGCTGAGGCTTTGGGGCTTTGGGATGAAAAGGATCAAAGTTGCACAAAGTAACTTTAAAGTAACATGATGCAACAAGCTCTCGGTCCTTTGGAATGGATCTCATGGACTCCGGAGCAAAAGTCCATGCACCATCCGGTGACGTTTCGATCCTCAGACGAAGCGATGGCCAGGCAGGACTCTACACTGTGGAATCAATGATGTTTGCGGAGAAGTGTGTACTCATCGCATCAAAATCGTTTGGGATGCACACTGTCAAGGTGGTCTGGAAGAGGGCAGAACAATTTCAAAAGAGAATCATCCCCGAAATCATCTTCCGATGCAAAGAATTAGTGACGAAGGGAAGTGGCTCCATGGGTACTCTGGGTACTGCGAGCAATGGGTTCTTGAGCTCTCCGGCTCTTCAACGATCTTCAGGATGAGATCATAATCGATGCCATCACTCTCTGACCTTGGCGTCAAGATTGCTTAATCGATGACGAATAGAAATATCATGAAAGATATAGGAAGTTGCGCGATGCTGACCTGGAAGGTCTACTAGACCATGACCACATCATGTATCAGGATCGCCAAACTATGACAGACTCATAGTATTTGGACTTCACGCGGATTTGGCACTCAAGGCTTCGCAATGACCTTGTCAACATCAACGGCCATCTACCTACCATCCACCTACCATCCACCTACCATCCACCTACCATCCACCTACCTGGTACTAAGCATCTCACATCTCCGCTGGCTCTCTTCGCAACGCATCAGGGCCTCAGGTCTCATGGCCAGTGCGGATCTTTGGCAAAAATCCTTCCAGTTGGAACCAGTCAGTGCAGTCAGGAAACATAGGAATCTGACTAGCGTTTCGGATGGGTGAGAGGTTTCGACAACATTCAACAACCAGAAAAAGTGCATGACTTTGTCCAGAAGTGTTTGCCAACCACTTCACAAGGGACAACCACCTCACCCTCTCAATGCAAAGGCCACCCACTGCCCCCGCTGCACCCTGCTGCGCCCCTGGCTCTTTGCCTTTGGTGAGCGGTTCCTACCTACGGCTGAAAAAAATCCAAGAAGCCATCAGCACTCAAAATATGTCAAGAATACATCAGAAAATCATACAAATCTCAACGCTTGACATTGGTTGAAACATGTTGAAACTGCCTACCTAGCGAATACAACTCCTTTATCGTTGCAGAATTTGTGGCATGCAACCGATACATGTAATGCAAAGGATGCCGGCTCCAAAAACGCCTAAACGTGTGTTGATGGCATCCAGGTAGCACTCAGCCTCAGGTGAACATGGGATCACAATATCAAGCATTGGAAGAAAGACACAAAACGCATCTTTTTGCTGATGGAAGAAATATGAAGAAATCCTTCTATATTCCTGGTGACATTCCCAGCAAAAGAAAAACGTAGACTGGTGTGTCATGAAATAGTTCCTTTAATGTCAACGGTGTCGCAGAACCACTTCCAAAGATGAAGCCTGCCGCAACGGTACTACTGTCAGTAACTATCATGAAACTCCTTGTTGTGTCCAAGATTTGATCCATGTGCTAGACATTTGAACGGAAACACGTCCAAATTCGTATCGACGCCACCATTCATGTGATTTGTGACCTTATATGTATGGACTGTATGGATTCCTACTTACTTCGCTTCACAAAGTTTTCTGTCTTGACAAGACAAACAACACACACCATGCAAGTTATGTCGGCTGGAAGGCCCAGAACCCAGTGTGATTTTTTTGGAAACTCGGCAAATCTTTGGGACTCGATGGTTTCTGCAACTCTACAAGCACCACGTTTCCGGGGAGTCGGACGACCGGATGGCAAAATGCTGGACCTTGGAGACAGTTGTGACGGAAGATCTCAATGCTGCAGGATTCATCAAAGATTTCACGACAGATTCTCAGGCAACAAAGCTGGCAGTTTCCAATAAAAGTTGGCAAAGTGGAACGCCAAGCACAAACCCTCACCAGTTGACTACGCCCAAGGTCCGAGGGATTCCAAGGGTGACTCAAGTTCACATGGCCGGCATGATAGGCCCCAAGCACACCACCATAGGCGGCTTCACCATCTCACCCTGGGTTTGCACCAAGTGTAAAGGGTAGAGATAGGAAAACATGGAAGAAAGCAAGGAATGAAGAAAGCATGGACAAGTGACAAGCGCCTGAGAAGAGGGGAACGAAAACCAGCTCTCATAAAGAAACCCCCTTTGCACAGCAAATTGCCTGCGTGTAAGACCTGCAACATTGAAATCCTCCAATTGTAGCGTAGCCCTAACTGCACAGAAAGTTTTGAGGCAGACATCTTGAAATTTTGCTGGTGGCTTACATGTCCTCAGTCCCTCGAGCAATATATTTATTTCCATCTACCCTACTGCAGCAAATTTCCTGCGCACAACACCTTCAAATTTGGACTTCCTCTGTCGAGCAAGCCCGTAAGCATCACGACTGAGAGCATTACACTTCATGTGCAAAACACCTTCAAAATTGTAGTTCTCCAGTTGCAGTAACCCTGCAAGCATCACGACTGCGCGTAACACCTTCAAAATTGGAATTTTCCAGTGGCCGCCTTCCCAGAACTCTGTTGGTCAGCTACGTATCTCTAGTCTTTTAAGCAACATGTCTCGCTTTATCAATTTCTCTGACTGGCTACTTAGCTCACCCAGGAAAACCAAGACCAAGGGGGAATCAAAACCCTACCGCAGCTAATTTCTAGCGCGTAACACCTTCAAAATTGGAGCTCTTAAAAGGAACACGCCGTTCTTGGCTTAACATAAGCTCAACATGGCGCAAATATGGCCCCAACATAGCCTCCAAGAGCCTCACATGGATCAACATAGCCCCAACATATGCTCCATATACGCCCAACACATGATCCAAAAACGACGTGTTCCTTTTGGGCTGGTCAAGGCTTAAAAGGAACACGCCTTTTTTGGCTTAACATAAGCTCAACATGACCCCAACATAGCCTCCAAGAGCCTAACATGGTTCAACATAGGCCCAACATAGGCTCCGTATACGCCCAACATGGTCCCGGCATGATCCAAAAACGGCGTAAAGGCTTAAAAGGAATACGCCGTTCTTGGCTTAACATAAGCTCAACAACACGGCTCGAATATGGCCCCAACATAGCCTCCAAGAGCCTAACGTGGATCAACATAGGCCCAACATAGGCTCCATATACGCCCAACAATGGTCCCGACATGATCCAACAACGGCATATTCCTTTTGGGCCGGGTAAAGACTTGAAAGGAACACGCCGTTCTTGGCTTAACGCGGGCTCAACATGGCTCGAATATGACCCCAGCATTGCCTCCAAGAGCCTGACATGGATCAACATAGGCCCAACATAGGCTCCATTTACGCCCAACATGGTCCCGACATGATCCAAAAATGACGTGTTCCTTTTGGGCCGGGTAGAGGCTTAAATGGGCCACCCTGTTCTTGGCTTTACGTAAGCTCAACGTGGCCCGGTTATGGCCCCAACATAGCCTTCAAGAGCGTCCAACATGGACCCGACATGATCCAGAAACAGCGTGTTCCTTTTGGGCCGGGTAAAGGCTTAAAAGGAACACGCCGTTTTTGGCTTAACATAAGCTCAACATGGCTCGAACATGGCCCCAACATAGCCTCCAAGAGCCATCAACATAGGCCGAACATAGGCTCCATATACGCAGGTGGCACCGAGCTTCTCAGGTAGTATCAGATCTATATATATATATTTAGACCTCTGAAGGTCTTAGGGTTTCTTTCTATATATATATATATACATTTTCAATTTACATAGGCAGATGGAAGAATAAAACACAGAATGTCAAGTATATCGATGCTACAGGTGCACATACGCGAAGACGCACACATACACACACACCCAGATAATACGCAGATAGACCCAGATGCCCCACATCGGTTCCCAAAGCCGTCCTCCTGCTCTGAGACCACCTGACGGGGAGAACCGTGCGGGAATGTGCCATGTGTAGAAGCCAGTGGATGGGAATTGGGAATGTCGCAATTTAGCGAAGTGGAATGGCCATTATCTTTCGATCTATTTCATGGTGTACAGTCGATGTTTTTGGGGGAGTCCGGGGTGTACAGACTGGGCTATTAACTAGTCTTGCCAAATATGAATCTCGAATGAGCGGTCTGGAACTTGCACACCAATGCTTAGTGGTTTGAAACACCTGGATTGCATTTCGCAAGGTGGATATGTCTCGTTACATGGAAGATCCAAGTTGCGAAAAAATGATTCCTCATTCTGATTCCGTGCCCCAACCGCAGTCCCCGGCCTCAGTTGTTTTCCAGGAAGGCCACGAGCTGCCGAACCTGGTTCTGCACCCTCTGGGCAAACTCCCGGTGCGCTGCCCGCCGGTGTGCCGCGACCCTCCACCGGTTGGCGCGCGGGCTTCCGCGCTTTAGCTGCCGCTTCAGCACTTGAACCCTGCGGAGTTCCCGCAGTACCCCTTGGCGCTCCTCCTGCGATGTCTGTTGAATTTGCCGGAGGGTGAATCAGGGGGTCCAGGGCATCTAGAATTATATAGATAGGTATAGGTAGATCGGAGAGACATACATAGAGATATATATATATATATTTACATATATCTACTGTAGGTGTAACTCTTTTTGTATTTTTCCTTTTTATTGCATCCATCGATCTTCCTGCACTAAGAGATGTCTCAATCCTGAATGGCCGATCATTATCGCGTCTATATATATATATTAGATATTGTTATTTTTAGACCTCATAAACTCTGTTCTCAAGTCGTTGTCCGAGGAAATGTATCGGGTTCTCGGTGATCAACTTACTTGCTCAAGCAATCTATGATGGGATCTATATCATTGATTGTGCATCATTCGTGTTATCAGTGTTACCTATCATCATGAATGTGGCTGAGGATCGATGTGTTTCTCTGTGTTTGGAGGCATGGTTGTTTTTTGCTTTTCGTGTCGGAGGTCCTGGGGCGTCTGGCGGCGCCGTTGTACTGCGCTCCGGGGCGGATACTGCTCGCAGTCCTCATCAGTTGAGAGACGCGAGCAGCCCGGTACCCCATCGCGCGGAGGGCGCGCCTGACAGCTGCCTCTGTTGGCTTCACAACCTTCAGGCCCTGCACCTTCTTTTGGGACTGGCCAGCCATTGCTGGCACCGAGCCTCTCAGGTCGCACAGCCACGTGCAGCATGGCAACGGGGCTAGTCACAACGCAACAAGGTGTGCTACCAGTAAGTCAGAAAATACGTCAGAAGAATTTCTCAGCTTATAGCAATCCATCTGTCTACCATCCTATCAATCTATCTCTCACTTTTTCCACTGGTCCATGTCTCCATCTCACATCAACTGAGGCTGCCAAATTTGGCCCGTTCGTCAAGGGGTCCCCTCAGACCCCCTAATCTCTCACTACGTTCGCAAACAACAACAAGCCAGCCTGTCCGGCTGGCTTTCGTAATAGTATCCAAACCTATCCAAAACTTCTGGGCTGATCCTTTCTGCAAATTGATGTGGCCCCAAGGCCCTATCGGACTGAGCAAAGTGCCACACTGGCCACCTGGGCTGGAAGACCTTGGCCGGATCTCCACTCTGCAAAGCCCATGAGTTGGAAAAAGAATCAGAGTTAGATGAGCTTAGATGAGCTAAAAGAATCAGAATGCACCAGCAAAATGTCCCACCTGGTCAGGTGGTCTTTTTGGAGTTTTAGAATGTTTTAGAAGCAGCTGGAGAAAAGATTAGACAACTGGAACTGCCTCAGGCACATTCGATCTAAACCCTTGGAGTCAAAACTTTGTCTGGCCCTAAGTCTCGCATTTCAATGTGCAAATAGTGCCATTATGTTGCTCATCTGGGGCCTGCGCTGAAGTACTTCAAAAAACACTCCGTGTCCATCGTGGCACCTGAAAAGCTTCTGCAAATTTCTGCAATTAAACATAAAGAAACACTGTCTGAAGCAGTTACAGCCGTTGCTCTTGATGCTTGGGAGAGCATAGAATAGAAAGTCTACCAAGCAAGACTGGAAAAGAAATAAGCCAAGGTAGTATCCCCAACAGAGAGGAAAGCGTGACAGCAGCTAGTGAACACCATCCCGCAACCCACACCGGAACTGCCGCTAAAACTTTCAACATCGAAAATGAGATACTCATGTTCAGTTGGCTCCAACACCTTCTTACAGCGATGTCCAAGTTTAGATTTCCCCATGTAGGTCTCTGCTCATGACTTAAAAGTGCATCACACTGTATCCGTTCCCTCTGTTCACTCTTTCCATTTATCGCATACGAGCAGTGCCCGTTCTGAGTTTTTTATCAAGAAAATTCTTCTCGGCTAAGCACTCATGAGCACCACTCGAAGGTTTGGTCGAACAGACCGAACCTGCAGGCTGGGAAGCAAGCTTCTTGCTGGATTTTTTCCATGCGCTTTCCGCGCTGACAATTGTCAACAGGCCCCTTCAAACATTTTAACTGGGGAATTGAATTGCGAATTGATTGCATTGGCTCCAAAATCTCTAATTATAGGTAACTCTAAGGTAACTCTATGCCAGGATCAAGGCGCACCCGACCTCCTTGAGGAAGGTCAGCATGAAATCCGTCTCAACTCCTCGTTCATGCACCTGCCACAAGTCTCCCTTTTGTTGAAATGGAAGTTATAGGTTCACACATCTCTTAAGATTTTCCATTCAAGAGAGTTTCCTGTAAGGGTTCTTTCGTGTTTCACCTCCTGTAGTGAAGTTTGCCATGTTCTCACAAAAAAAGAAACATCTATAATCTATATAGCCCCTAGCAGCTCGCCTCATCCACCAGCAGGTGCGTAACCTTAGACTCATGCGATGCCATCTAGAGTGTGTCAAATTTGTTAAAAAATTGACTCTCAATGTATAAAGAAGCCCTTTGTCTGGCACAATGCAAGGAATGGCAGGTGTTGCAAACACATCTGCAAAGTCACAAAAACCTAACCAGACACGACATGCAAGCCCAGTGTCACACAGACAGATCTCCTTCCACTTTTTCTGCAGATGTTTCATCGGCTGTACTCTTTCTTGAGGGCAGGCTGTTCAACTCCCATCCTCATGAATATCACCCCAGCGCAGCGGGAGCGTTTCCATGTCCTTTGGGGGCTGTTGGCTGATACGCAAGAGTTTGGCATCTTCAAGCCAGATCCTTTCCTGTGCTCCGCGATCACAGAGGGACATGTTGGGATCACTCTCAGCATAGTCCCAGTAGAAAGCCTCCAGGTTACGCGTGTCAACTTGATCCTTTCTGACGTAGACATAAAGCATGGTGTCGCCATAGCCTTGACAAACCGTCGGATCAGTAGAGAGATATACCCCAGACCAGGCAGGATATCTCCTGCCCCTTTCTTCATAGTTGGTTGGGTTGAAGCCTTCTCTTCCGATGTCTCTGGCAGATTGGTTGGTGGTACCATGCATGCCAACATGGAAATATTGCTTTGGGTCGGGTTCTATAACGAACGGACCCTGAAGCGCCATGGCCGCCTGCAAAAGGCTTTCTGGACTCTGAGGAAGCTAACTTTTGAGCTGAGCAAGGTGCATCAGGAAGAGCAAGGCTCACAGAAATCGAACGGCTGCAAAACAATAAGCAACATATCATATTGCCCTCTTGGGGCCTCCTCAAGCTCTCTTTCTATCATTATCTGTCTCTCTGTCTCTCTGTCTCTCTGTCTCTCTATCTCTCTCTCTCTCTCTCTCTATCTCTCTCTCTCTCTCTCATTCTCTCGCAGCTTTTGCCTATAAGTTAGCAGGGTTTCAAAGGCTTTCACAATAGAGCCCGTCTTGGACTGGCCTGCGCATACGCATACATAAACGGCTTCAAATACGCAAACAAAACACATATTCCCGACATATCCAGAAATTGCGGCTACTAGCTGTTTTCTTTATGTTTCTGTTTGCGTTTCTTTTACGTAAGAGATAAAATAAGGTCTTATTTGCCCAAAATAAGGTCTTATTTTTCTCCCGACATTAAAAAAAACATAAACCATACACATGTACAAACACAAACGTTACAAAATGTGTTTGCGTTCTCGTTTGCGTTTTGTTTATGTTTCTGTTTATGTTTTCTTTACGCGCGTTCCAAAATAAGGCCTTATTTTGCGTGATTTGCACAAAATAAGGCCTTATTTTTCCTCCGGCATAAAAAAAACACATAAATTCGCAAACGTATACACAAGTAAAACATAAACACAACGCAATCCAGTCCCAAAATACGTAAATGTGTCACATGTGTTTCGCATATGTTTCCACATATGTTTCACATATACGGCTCACATATGTTTTCACTTGCGCTGCACATACGCTTCACATACGCATCACATACGTTCCACAATCGTAAATGTGTATGTTTCACATGAATTTTACATATGTTTTGCATGCGCGGCCACTTAGGATATGTATACGTACCCCCTCGTCAGGCTCCTATAGACGGAAGCGCTGGAAGCTTTTGAGATTCAGCTAACCTATAAGGTTACAGAGGTTACAGTCTGAACCGAACTTCGGCGAGTCTCTCAGAACCAGTTCTGCGAGACTTTGAAATCTTGACTTGCAGCGAGAAGCAGTCTTCGGGCCGAACATAAACTTGGTGCCCTCGTTGGCTAGTCTCCGCCTTGCAAGGAAAGCCGCGTCTCGGACAGACTGGACCCCACACATGTTTCTTGGTCAATGTCTTATTTCTGTGAAATAGACATCGATACGGGTGGCAGAATGCAGCACACATATGCACACTTCAGAACGAACCTGTTTCATGCAAACCATGCATCCAGGCACCGGACAAAATCACTCCTGTCGTGCAAAAGAGCAGCTTGCACTTTGGGCCAGCCACCTTGAATTGGTCAGAGAATCATCAGTGTGACCAATTCTGAAGCCACTTGTGCTGTTGGGCTGACTTGGTTTTAGTTACACAACCAGTTTCTTTATGATCTTCCGAGTGCCAATCAGTAGTGCCACGAATTTTGTAGCCGACAACGCCTTCGCCAACCTGAATTCCATCGGAAGTCCACATATCGAAAGCAGAACAAGATTGTCTTTACAACATAAAAATGAATTCAATTCAATATATTATCTGATAATCTATAAAACATGGGATATACATCCTGTCAAATTGACACGTATTGAAATATTGACATCTATCAAATTTTGGTCATATATATTTAGATCTATATTTGAAGTTCATTTAAAGTCTATAGTTTTATTTGGTTATAAAATGTTATAAATGTCTATAATCTGTTCATATCAGCTATACCAGGCTATATCTGTTCAGCTGAAAACATGGCTCGCCTTCTCGCCCAGCTCTTCGGCCACGCGCTTGGCCACGGTGATGGCGGCGATGCGGCGCGGTTGGGTCACCACGATGCGTGCGGGGCGCCGCAGATCGGAGTTCCGCGACTTCAGCTGCTTGGCCTCCAACTGGGCCTTCACCGCAGCCTTTCCGAAAAAAACAGGGAAAGAACAGGACATAAACCCATAATGGAATATCATAAATTATAATATCTATTATATAATATATATAATATATGTAATTATATCATGATCATAGTTTTGAACATAAAACTTGAACATCTGTGGAGGATGTATCAGCTTCATTCAGCTTCATTCAGCTTCAGTTTCTGGATCGAAAATGTGTGAAATTACTTTGCATAGTCTCACAACATGTCATGAGGCAGGACATCGCGCATTGCATGGATCTCGAAAACGAAATAAAGCAAGATTCGTGCCTCCAAAATGTATTGCGGCACCTGACATCACTCGAGAGAAAGAGAGATTCAGCGGTCTCGTTTCATTCGATGCCATCCTTCCTGAATTGACTCCAGTAGTTTTCACGCAAAGACAACGGCAAACCAGTCGCATAGCCACATAGCATTGCACAGGGCTTTTCAGGTGACTTTTGTATCAAGCTCACACGCCAGTAGCTGCACTTTGAAACTGGCCAGGGTTGCTTGTGTTGTTTTGCCACATCCAGTTTCACCTTGAATCAACCTGGTCAAGGAACAAGAAGCCGCACGAGAGACTCAGCTACTCAGCTCTAGTGTGCAACCAACAGGAGCTTGTGTCAGCTGCAAGTCACTGCAAGTCCATGCATCTGGGCAACCAACACAATCTGATTGTCTTTGATCAGTTGTGTGATCTCGTCCTATCACCATACTGACATGGTGGCGAGGAAGCAGCATGCGACAGTGACACACATTGTGCTTCATCAATATTCCAAACGCTCCTGCAAATTTGTGCTGTTTTTCTATTTCAACTCCGAAAAATCCTGTGGTATCCTCACTACAATTTGTTCAGCTCCGAGGTAAGCAAAGCCTTGCCTCCTATTGGAAACCTCGTGTTCACCGCCAAAATTCCTTGTCATCTTGTCCTTGTGCTGTGCTATTGGAAGGTTGTTGACAATTGCCCGCTTGAAGGTGTAGTTGTCCTGCACAAATCTGGTAGTTCGGCGAAGCAAATGTGCCATGTTGGAACCTGCCACATCTATGCTGCTATGCTTCACTTGCGTGTCATTTCTCTGCTTCCACTGTCGGAAGCTCTGCTCATCGCTCCACGCTGAAACAGTTCGGCTCCTCATCGATCATATCAGGTCCAAACCAAGCCTTAGGCATGCCACGCTCCTCACGTCGCAGCCGAACCACCTGCAATGCTGATAGACACAAACGCTTCACGAGCAGCTTCTTATGGCAAGCGCCTCTCCATTTCACAGAGAATTAAACCAGAAACTCGAAATTCCGTGAGTTTTTGGACGATGCCAAACCACTTTGTACCAACTCCTGCTTGGTGGTTCACTTTACTTGCTACGCAACCGTCACCAGTGCAAGTAGAAACAATATCCTTTTAATCAAATTCACAGTCTCCCTGTAGGCACTTGTGGCAAGTGGGCCCAACCACCAAACAACAAGTAGCGTGCATCAACGCACCACCTTTACCTCCAAATGCTCAGACATATAGCGGCACAGCCAATCATCGTGGGTTGGCTGTGGGGAGTACAGCTGGGCCTCCTCATTGTGCGCACTTCCGTCGCCGAAGCCTTTCGAAGGCAGCGCCGCCTCGTTGCACACCACGGCAGGGCCACGGCTTAAGACACACGGTTTCGACACCGCAAGAGACACCGGCCTTCATCTTCACCACCTCGGTGAGGACTCGGAGAAACTCTGCAGAGATACTGTGAACGTCCCAACGACTCTCTGTGGCTGACTCGTTCAAAACGTCTTCCATCAAGAGATATCTTCCATCGACAGTATGTCAGGCATGAAAAAAAACAGAAAAGAATCATGCCATGATGCCATGGGTCGAATCTGTCTCAAAATGTGTCTCCAAGTGCTTTGGGCTTCGCACAACCTCTTGCACATCCTGCAGGCCTCAAGGTGGGACCATTTGGCTACGGGGTTTTCTTTTGTCCTTTTGTTTCCCACCATTTGTCCACTGTCTATAATGGCTCTTCTGGCAAAAGAATGTGGAAAATAGACTCAAGCTGAAACTTTGTGCTCCAGTGCCCCTTGAGGGACAGTCTATTCCAGTTATTTCCGAACACTAGGGCCAGTGCTGTCATTGGGCTTCAAGTCAATGTTCGCAGGTTTATCCTCTCAGCAAAAAAATGGAAAAGGACAAAACGTTGGACAACCCATCAAAAGTACAAAGTTGAGAAAAATCATAAGATCCAAATGATTTACAGAAAAATCATAGATCTCAAACGATTTCCAGAGCCTGATGCCACAGACTAAAAAAGACCATAGCACCAGTGGCACCAGTGGCACCAGTGGCATCTGGGCATCTGAGAGGAGCACCTCTTTCAGATCGGCGTTGAGGCGATCAAGCACCTGACCTCAGGTGAATTCTACTGACATGGTGGCGGTCAGTGGCCCTGGGAATTCTTTGGAAAATCTGAGGATAAGTTGAGGATAAGCCAGTTTGATGATGTTTTGATGATTTGTTTCTACAGCTACCTAGTAGTATGTTATAGTTTGTTCTCTACTGATTCCAATTTGGGATTGCAATTCCCATCTCCGAATTTGCCAAACTCACTCAGAGTCCTTTCCGTGTCTCACTCTGAGTCTGGAAGATCATGCGATGGGTTTTATCAGCAATCATGCTGGGGTCGCTGCCATAGGTCTTTTCCGAAGAGTCCTACAAGGCCACTCCGCGATGGAAGTCTGTGTTGGAACAGCCCAGAGTCCAGCAGAGTCCAGCAGGACACACTTTTTGTCTGGCACGATGCAATGCGATGCGATGCAATGCGATGTGCGTCCTTCAGGGAGAACTTCCAGAGGTCTCGGTCCTGGCTGAGCATGTACCTGGCTTCCAGAGGATACGGTGAAAGATGCGAAAGTCATGGTTTTTAGACTTTCCATCTGGTCAGTGGATTGCGGCATTTCGTTGCACTTTGACAACAGGGGCACTGGAGGTAGGATGGCGGTAGATTGTGATAAAAAGTTAGAGCTGCGACAGCTTTGGCCACATGCTCCTTCAAAACAGGCAAGACTGGAGCGTACCAAGGCACCAAAATAGCGGACGAATCGGAGTTGTCACTTAGAATAAATAGATGCTGTTGCAGACTGTCGTTAGAATATGACGATTCTCACGTCCAGCACTAAGTGCTAGAGTACAGAAGAAAAACAAACAAGCAATTGATCATTTCACCTACTTCCAGACTGGATCTCAAAAAAATGGTTCTGCATATTTCAATCCGCTGAACCTGCTTGTCTACGCGTTCATGTTCTAACTATTGCAGTTATTAAAAGCCTGTCATAGGACTGACACCTCTAACATCCTGCCTCCAGCGATGACGAATCGAAGTCTTCGCTGGCCTCAACAGCAAAGAGCCAAGGATTCCCGCGCAAATAATGAATTTATATATATATATACGTATATATATATATAAACTAGATTCATATAATTTATTATCATTGTGTCAATACAAGCAACACTTGGACACACCCAAACCTGCTGGTTTTCCCTGGACCAACAAGTTGGTGGCCATATTGGATCCCAATATTTGGATCAATGATGATGAAATGTACGTATTGCAACTGCCACTCCGCACAACTCCCCACAACTTTGGAAACATTCCCAGGCCTTCTCAGCAATGGGAACCTTGAGGATAGATTCCAAAATCCGCCGCATGCGATGAGAGAGAAACACTGGACAATCCTTAGGACTTAGGAGTGAGCAAGCAGAACATTCAGAAATGACAAATATGAAAAATGTTGAAACCACATGTAATTGCACAAAGCTGAAGCCTCTCCCTTGAAAAGATCGAGAGTTGCGTGATGTTGTGTGCCCTATTAGTGGAAAGATAGCGGAACGTGGTCTCTCTGAGATTTCAACTCCTTCAAGCTCGGCCTTCACTCGAGATATGTCCCGCTGCCTCCTTGGCGTGATATTCCAGATCGGGGGATGGACCAAAGCTGGCTACGCCGGCTACGGGTTTGCAAGAAACATCAAGAAACCAATGTGCATCTCCTCAAATTCCATTTTAAGACAAGTGCCCAGTGAAAATTGCAGCAGAATGCAACAGCAAAATCAGCCAATATGAGTCCCGTAAAGTTCCAAAATGCAGTCGCCCTTTTTACCGCGCTGGACAGCCAAGAGAATGCTTCACCTCGGCCAATTCTGTTGGAAATTCGGCACTGCACTGCGTGCAGCACTGAGATGAGCCCAGGAACGATCCAACGCCAGGTGAGGTTGATGCGTGGAGCCTTCACCTGGCGGAGTCAATGACGGTAATGACAGGTCGTCGAAGGTCGTTGATTTTGTTGATTTTGGCCTGATCCTCACGGGGAACTCGATGCTGGAGGTGCTTTTGCAGCATTCCCTCCTGCACAACAGGCACAGCACACGGTGAGGTCTGCAGATTTGTTTCCAACTCAGGACTCAGGAAAGCACCTGTTCAAAGGACAATCAGATAATGCAGGAGAATCTTGGATTGTTAAGATCCAGACCTTGAGCAATCTCAATCCAACTTCAAACTGAGAATCCACAGTTGGGCAGTTCAATCCGACACGGAATCGGTCTCCATGGTGCACAGGTCGCCATCACTCAGCTGCAATCGAATCGTGTGGTCGTCAACAGAATCGGACCTCACTCACACGCAGCAACACGGCAAGGCAATCCATGTCGGCATCTCTGCCTTGTGAGTAACCCTGAATAACTGAATAACTACGTATATTTAGCCAAACGTGTTCTTTGTGGTTCTTGACTCCTGCGACTCCTCACTTTCCGTGAAGTCTGGGGTCAAGTGAAGGTTCCAAAACATGCCAAACTGCAAAACTAAAACCGCATCCGAAAATCGATGAAGTCAAGTTGTATTGAAGAAAGGCATAAAGTGTTATTAAAATATTATATAAAATATATGAAATAACACCGAATGACACCTGCAGAACTGCACATCTCCGTTTCGTCGATCCAAGGTGCCAGTTTCTTCGCAGTTCAAAGCTTCGTGTGGCACCCAAGGACAGCGAAATAATGCGACAGTCCTGCGCCCTTAGCACTGCTGTAGCCAGGACACTGTTCCAGAACAGCGATATTGGATGGTATTGAGATTGGGCAAATGAACTAAATGGAAGAATCGTGGCAAAATGATCAGAATGATGGAAGTTTTTCGGAAGTTTCCCGCTTTTGGCGGCTCTTTTCCCGTTTTGGGCTCCAGACTTCCCTTGAAAGAGCTGCTCATCATCTGCATGCCAACCAACAGAAGTACCTTGGCACAACAATCTCACAGGAGACATCTGAGAAGGCCAAGGCATGTTTTTGCCAAGTTGAACCCTGGGGATCCCTGGGGTACAATCCTATCCCAAGGGATCCCAAGGGATCCCAAGGGTTCTGTATCCCTTGGTAACGTGAAAAGGAGCAAAACCTACTGAGATGGATAACGATGATGTGAGGATAGCTATCTGACAGGCTAGAATAAGATGATCATAGACACAAAAAAAAACATCAAAAAAACTCAGGTCGAAGAGTCTTTCTAAGTTGCTTCAAGTTGCTTCCGTCCTCGTAGAGGTTTAGATTGCAGCTATTTGGCCAGTCCTGTTGAAGATCGAGAGGAGACGATTGGCAGATAGATTGCTAAATTTAAATATAAATGTATATAAATATAGATTCTTTGGCTGCTACTGCCCCATCATTTTACAACCTTGCACGGTTCTGAAAGTGATACGGTGCCACGATCCCTTTACGAAGAGTCGTATCTAGACATCCCCGACTTCTTTTCCATCTGTAATTCAAACAACTCGGAACATTCCAGCCGCTTCCAGCCTTTTGCTCGTTGATGCCGCAACAAGGCCTGGAACTGTTGTGCCAATGTCAAATGATCAAAATCTCGGTCAGACTTGATTGCTTTCTGCGCTCAGCCACCGACATAACCCAGTGCATCAAGGTGCACATCCATTGTGGATATTGCTGAGGTTGAACTTCAATTCGCCCATATCCTGAGAGGTCGAATCATGAGGCAGAGCTGGTTAGGTTTCGCAGTCACAATGAAACGCGAACAAAAGAAGCACTTCTCCTTCCGTAGCAGTCCACTGAGATCTATTCCACCTTTATTTGTCTACTTAGTCTAGTGGCTCTAGTTGCATCCAACTTCAAGCAGCCAGGCTCTTCTGGACAGGAGTCTATGCAAAGTCATTAAGCTCAAACTCTTCAGTGCCGTCGAGATTCGGTATGTACAAGTGCAATCAAAGTACACCATCCATGCAGTTTTCCGTGGGATTGGACCGTTCGGTCCAGTTGGTTGTATCCATTCTGCACCTGCACAATCAAAGCAACGTGTAAATGTGGTCCGCTGGTTTTCAAGCACTGGAATTCCCGGCAAAAGATGGCCTTCTAGAGCTTTCAGAAAAAAGGATCTGCAAACATCTTCACCTGCATGAAAGTGGCATGAAAGTGAGAGAAAATAGCGGTCTCCCTCTGGCAACCATTCTGGCCCACAGGGGGCTGCAAGAATGAAGCTAGTATCATAATGTCTTCAAAACATGTCAAACCTATATAACCCCACTAAATGTGGGTCAGCAAACGTGATTATAAAATGTGACAGCAAGTTGAGGCAGCGTGACAAACAAATCATAAGTCACAGTGTCAAGCAGAAATGTCTGCCGTCAAAACATCGTGACGTGCTCATGTCCTGGCCTAGCGTTCGAGGCAAGAAGCCGACGAAGCTTCGTGTCGCTTCATCCTTCAAAACCTTCGGGGATAGTGTAATATGGTCTAATGTGCACAGGGTTGTTGCGCAGGTTGTCGCTGAACACATATGAAACGTATCAAACAAATTTACCATGTTTTACCAAGAGGAGTCAAGTCATTCGTCAAATGCTGTCCAACTCCTTAAAATTCACATCTATATATATCTATATGACATTGAATAAATCAAACCGAGTCTTCAACGTACTTCCATGGAAGGGTCCTTGGAGCAAAAGCTGGCATGTGCGGTCATTGCAAAATCAAATTGGAAACGTCGCAACTCCAGGAAGGAGTCACAGCGAAAACAGCGACTAGTTTCACCATAAGACTTGCAGCATCTTGCGGCCACAATTGCACCGTTGCAATTGTTAGCTATGCCGCCCTAGCGATAAGGTTATCTGCATCCAAGGTTCGAGGGGGCTTCCTCACCAATGAGCTTCAAGCCGGTCTCAGAGCGGGGCTCCTCATAAAACAGCTACAGTTAGGCTATGCGTGCTACTGTCAGTCTCATGATGTCGGAGTCTCTTGGCTGTTGTGCCATCCGGATGCGCGAGCCTTCTAGTGTCAAGGTAACGTAAAAATCATTGCGACTGGACATGGAGCTCCACCGATGCATTGGGGGAGCTACTTACTAGAACTGATACAGTAGAATCTTTCCCTATGGGGTTCCATGCAAGTTCCTCTAGATTCTCGCCCTTCTCCATAGAAGTCTTCTCTCCTGCGAGAAAGGCCAAAACAAATCACTTTTTTTGCCACGGGAAAAAATGGAAAAACCGAAAAACAGTATTCATTGAAATCGATTGCAATTCAAAGGCGTCCCAGAGTCCCAGCCTGAGAGCTCCGTCTCATCTTTTGCCTGTTAGCAAAGTTAGCAAAGTTTAGCCATTACACAATATTACACATCCACGCAGAACATCGCACTGTGTTGGTTTGCAGCCTATCACTGACCACCATGCCGCAACTAGCTCTTCTTCGTATGCGGCATCCCCAAGAAGAGTTAGTGTTGCACCTGCCCTCCCTGTATAGATTTGCAGTGTAGCTACTTGGGCACAGAATGATCCAACGAGTATTCCTCCCTTAAATCCTAACACTGAGACACTGATACTCTGATACTCTCAATTCTATTCTCTTTGCGTTGTCAGCATTTCAAGCATTTGCTATCAAACGATTCCTCGACAGAACAAAGCTGCCGCTCCTCATCCCAACCGTGTCGAAGTCGTTTCTGGCGCGAAATCCATCGGGAAAATCAGGGTCTCAACGTGATCTCAACGTGATCTCAACGGATAGGTTTCTCCGACATCTTTGGTGTCTCATGATATTCCACAAACCTGAACAGTGCAAAACTTCAAGTTTTCTGGCCTCTGGAGGAATTTCATCACGGGCTATGAGAAGATCAAGGGCAGAAAGATTCTTCTCCTGTCAAGCTGATACCCTCTGAAGGCACGGCATCGAAGGCGCTACAACACATTTAGAACTTATTTAGAACTTATTTATTTAGAACTTTAGTACATTTTTGATCATGTTGATCATTTTGATCATTTTGATCATGTTGTTTCACTCGGGATAGAACATATAGAACTGTCTTGCGAAGTGGTTGACATATGTTTGCCCTGTGAGAAATATGTATCCATACATGTTTGGGACAGATTCTTCGAGTGTGACGTCAATGGTAATACGTTGGAAGACTATTGATTTGGAGTATTTTGGAGTTACACATGTTAAACATTGCTAAAATTGCTAAACATCGTTAAACCATTTTCACAAACTTACACTTCAACAAAAGTGAAAGTGGGCACCCGAGATCTTCCCCAGGACCTCCACAGGCTGTGGCGATGGCGCCTCGATCAGGAAACTGCACTTTTTCAATTCACTGAGTCAATCTGGGTGTGTAAAAAAACACAATTTTACACAGCCTTCCATAAAGCTTGACCCGGAGCACCCCCTGGATTCCAAGTTACATTGTCAGTTGCTTTGGTAGGCACTTTCGGTGCCTGCACCAGACCCAAAGATATGGATGGGCCACATGCAAAGCGGTTTCAAACAGCGCAAAAGATTGTCATGCGGCATGCATCAAACATGCAAACAACCATGGCTTCTCGTGTGAATGCTAAAATGCAAGGGTTGCCGTCAAACATCGAATGATGAATCTATATTCAAAGTGACCAAGAACCAGAAACCCACCCAAGACAACCCCAACCCCGACATGAGTAGCAGCACGCCAGTGTTAGAAGAAATACAAAAGAAAGCTGTGTGTGTGTGAATCCTGAACCAAAATCTTCCGGATGGTGTCAACTGAGGTCAAACATTTGAATCATAACTAATAGTACTGGACAAAACTATATAATCGCAATGAAGCATCTTGACTTGTTGGGATGTCCACATCAAGGTTTAGTCCACACAAAGAAAACAGACTCTCTGCCAGCAAGGGTTAAAGAGTCAACTGAGGTGCAGATTTTGTAGAAGAGCTGTCCTTAGGTTGCGCTTGCAGTGGTAGCACGTCTCCACGTCCCTGAAATGCGACCACAACCTTATGTTATGAGTGAACAAACAGGGCCAAATCAAAAACATTCAAAAACTATATGGGGGACAAAATCCAGCACCTCCTTTGCCAAGATTCTTCACTGGTTGTGTCTTTTCGCCGCTTTCTCTTTGTTTTTTTCTTCTTCTTTTCCTTCTTCCTGAGCGTTGACAAGTCAGGAAGCCCCACAAATTTCCTTTTCTGAAGGCTGGTGTAAGACTCAAAGTTCAACTGGACAAGACTTCCAAGCCAAGAGGCATCTTTACGCCGGGCACCTTTGGCCCCATGGCAGCGAACGCGGCCCACTGCCTCATGTAACGAGCGTTTGCCTGTGCACAGAACTGCACTATATCACTATATCGTCCGAGCCACTGATGTGCCAACGTTGGGTACATGGGCAGCACACCCCTCAGCGGACGCTGGGAAGCTTACATGCACCTAGATCTCACCTGGTCAAGTTAGACCAATATGCAACTCCTTTTAGACTCCGTCTCACTTTGTCCCGTGTGCCTCTCAATACATACGTACCGTAAGTTTTCATGGCTTTCTTTCAAAAACATTGCTGTTCAGAAGGAATCCCCTTACCACATCACTCCAAGTCGACGTCCCTGCCATCAAGCAGCATCATCAAGCCTTGTAGCACAGCAGGGCTTGAAGAAATTGGTAGAGGTTTGGTCCCATTTTGCTACATGCAGCACTTGTCACTTTCATGAGTTGTCACTAAATCAATCTGGATATGGCGGACGTTTTTGTCCGCACGCACGACTCACAAAGTCCTTCCATTCCAACGTTGAGTTTGAAGACCTTCCACGGCTGTGTGGCAGTGTTTTTGCGCAGTGCTCTGCCACAGCTGGCCTTCCTGACTCAGTGCCCAGGGAGCGCTTCAACATCCAAAGGTCGCTGAAACAGAAGAGCTGAGTCCGAAGATTTCTGAAGTATCCAGAAAAGGTTTCTCGCACAGAAGCACAAGATAGCACAAGGGATCATCTTCATAACTGCTTCCACCAGCTCTTTCCCGTGTGCACAGGAAGTGCCCATGAGGACGAGAGATGTAGCAGTGATGCCCAGGACATGTTGACCTCAGGAGCACCACGTCAGAGTCACATGCTGTGCCTGGGGAAAGATGCACAACAGGAGTGTCACATCATTCTCTTAAATTTGCAAAGTTGATTCACGTTGATTCAGCAGTTCCTCACTTCTTCAATGCACGGCTCAGTGCCAGACATCACGAATCATGTCATTCTTTTGTCGCCTTCTTCTCGTCATTTGGCCTTGCCTGACGCACAACTCCAGGTGAGATTTTGATAGATTTTGAATGCAACTGCCAACTGCTAGTGTTGGATGATATTCTACCAAATGACATCAAATGACCTTCAGAAGAAACCCATGCCTTGAAGGCTGTATAAAAGCAGCGCTGCAAGCGGTCTTTGGCACATTTTCCAATGCAAACCACGAGGAGCAAACCCGACCACAGCTCCACGGCCATCACAATTCGAAACTCTACTGACTCTACTGGCGTTGGCCCTTTGGCCCTTTGGCCCTTTGGCTTGCCCGGGCGTGTGATCGAGCTTTTGCCGCGGAAACAAAATGTGGAACATGCAGCAAGGTCCTGCAAAGTCTACAAATATGATAAATATACATGTATATAACTGCGTATATATATAATATAATTATATGAAATACTAGTAAGTCTGGGGTAGGAACTCATGAACTTGTTGCCAACAAACACCAAGTGGCCAAAGACATGCAAAGAAACAGCCATGTTGTGACACTATCCATCCTTGCAGCACAATTGAAGTCCAATAGAACTTTGTTGCTAGACCTGCTAAACCAAATTGGCACCGGTCTGAGCCCACCACCAGGTGAAACCAGCGCAGCATTCACTGCGCTGGCTGTGCTCGCTGTGCTCGATCTTCCCTTCGAAGCCTTTGAAGCCGACTTCTGCTTCTCCTGAAAGATCTGTTGTTTGGCACGAAAATCAAGAGTGGTTTGCTTGCAGGTTGGAAAGCACACTTCACTAAATGAGTGGGCCTTGCATTCCGCACCAGAGCTAATAGGTCAAAGAATGTAAAGTATCGTAGACTTCAGTTCAAAACAGAAGAGTTATTTCAGTGCACCACCTAGAAACTGGCAAATACCATGTACATCCTCACGCTCCTCTCGGTACTTTCCCATGAGTTTCGCACCGGCGCCATGGAATCCAGGCTGCGAAAGGTTTGGATTGTTGCAAACATATGCACGCGACTATGAATGGCTACTACTATTGAGCTCTGAAGGGCGGAGGAAGAGATTCCGTTGGACAATCTGAAACCCGCCTTAAATAGATGTTTGTGCTGAGTCTAGATCAGAGCCCTCTGGATATGTTTTCTTTCCTTGTGAAGGAATCGCTCCTTTGTCGGAAGGTGCAGGCAGGTGCAACTGGTCTGTTGGAAAGGGCACAAAAAAATATCTGAAAAAAATGAAAGTCAAGCAATGCTTGCAAAGAATCTACGGCAAAAGCTAAGACAGCATAAAAGAGTGTATTCATGGCCACACAGTCGGTTGGTTTCAGAGCAAATCATGGTTCCGCAAAGGCAAACATACGTGTCCCGCACGGAACAAGTAGATACCGTGGCGGACAGAGTGGTAGACACAACGGTGGACAGGCTAAGCATTCTGAGTCATTCTGAGATACTTCAAGATCTTTTCATATAGCTAAGACCTACTTTGAGTCATGCACAGCTGGACACATTTCTGTACTCCGAGACCGGGTCACCCGTGCTGTTTTTGCTTCTCTTGGATCTCCCGACGCATTTTCTCAATCTCCTCCTGTGCTACACAATGCCCTGAGAATTGGTTTACCGAAGAAGGTTGGAAGCGCCTGAATGGTTTGCCTGTGCGTGCCATGTTCTTGGACAGGGGAAAGAAGAATCAGCCGCATCCCTGGGGTCCCTTGCAAGTCAAAAAAAATGATGAAAAATTCACCTTGTCAAACATAAAGAACTGCAAACAATATGTTTTGTTTTTCATCTCTTGCAAAACGTCAAAAATCTAAAGGAACGGGGAGATTTGGTTTGTGGATTTTCGTGAGCGCGTGTTGGTCCTTGCTCATGAACATTGAGCCTTGAGGTTCAAAGCCCACCACCCTTGGAAGTGTTCACAACTGCAAGCTCTCAACCCATGGTTGATCATCTTACAAAAGGTTCCAACACATCCATTTGCAACATTCGAAGTCTGTTCTTGTTATTTCCGTGCAGTTCCAGATTTACATCGTGTGATTTTTCTAGAATTCCTCCTTTTGTTTTCACGGTGTTTACTTGCCCTTGACAATTCAATCCAGCATAGGTTCAACAACAAAACATATGATTAATATTTTTTGGGGGGAAAACAAATTGTATCTTCCCGTACTTTATCAGCCGTGGTGGTGATGTTGAAACCTGTGATGGTACTAGCGACTATCGCAAGTTGCTGTGATTCTGACGTTCTGGGTTCCTCGGTCTTGCCTCAATGCACGAAACAGATCGAAACAACATAAACCATCAACCTTCTTCAACATTCCACTTTCAATGGTTTGTACACTGAAGTAAAACATAGTAAAACCGCATTCCACAAAAACTACCCTGAGACAGCAGCTTGCAAGTGCTTTGTTGCAGTTTTGTTCCCTGGCAAAGGTTCGCATCCATAAAGCACATGTTCAGAATGTTCAGAATAAGTGTACACCTTTTCGTGTCCTTTTGCAAATTTTGAGGCGTTTGTTTGTTTTTTGGTATGTTCTTGCCTCTCAGCCCGCAAAGCTTGCAAACGGAGGACTGCAGCCTGCAGCAGAGAGTCACGAAGGAACATGTTGCAAAATTGAGTTTCCAATTCAAATGTGCCTGTCTAGTCCCAAAAAAAGTGTGATTATGTTTCACTTTGCGCTGCTATGTAAACATACTGACATGTTCGCGGCAATGTCCATGTGAATGTTGTCAAGAAACACCACTGCAAATCATCCCCTAAAAGAAAGTAAATGGGTCCTTGCCGGTTTCATAAAACACGATAAAATTTAATGAAAAATCGTGAGCACATAACCTCATGATGAGTCCCACTATGGTGTCTCTATGCGATTTATTCATTGGTCTATATTTGAATTTCAAACTGAAAACAAACATTATACTTGAACAAACTTGAATTCAAGTATCGATCACACATTCCCAAAGTTGTCAACGGTGGTTCCCCGGTTAGACTGATATTTGTGAAATGTGTGGCTGAGACCTTCTGCTTGTCAATGGCACAATGCCGCATGGCATCCTCACTGCACAAAAGCTGGTGAATTCGGTGCCGGCCCTGTTTCAACACCGTAATTGCGTGCAATCATGTTCAAAACCTTTCAAAATTTCAAAACCAACTGATTCTAGTTCTGTGACTGAGGATTTGACGCTAACGTCTCGGCGTCGGCCATCATAATTCTGGACAATTGGTGGTGCATAGAAGCAATCCAAACGCCAAGTTGCAAATCAAGTTCATCGTCGATTTTATCGGTCGGGTGCCGAAACAAAAACAAAGTGCAATGTCCAGTGCCTCACGGATTTTTGCCAAGGCTGCAGCTGCCATTGCGAGAATCCATGCAGCGTTTTTGGGGTTGTTTACTTTTGATTTCGTTGTGTGGCCCTGTTCATGTTTTCGATTGTCGTCAAGGAATCGGGATGGTTTTTACCAAAAAAAATCTCACAAACACAATCAATGACAGCATCAGAAGGCGTTGTTGGTGTTGTGATGAAGGTGGGGAGTGACGATACAAAACGAACCATACCCACTGGCATGCCTCTGAGCCAAATGCGAAATTATCACTAATCAAAACTGCGAAGCGGGCTGCACGCCTTTTTCACGCCAAGAGGGCCTCGGATATATCCACATGCTATTCATGTGTACATGACTGAAATGTTGCACACTCATCTCGATTTGTGCTAGTGTCATCCTTGCGCAGGGGAATGCAAATCTTACGCACTCCTCCTTGGAATAGTGAGCGTTCGATCACTTTCCCACCATTGTATCCCTTTCCAGCAAATTGTCAGCCATTGTTGCTGACAAAACACTTCCAGAGAAAAAGGAATATTTCCACTGCTTCAAATTGGGTACATGTCTGCGATTCTTTGGTATCGGTTCTGTGCATTGAGTCGATTGGTTCTTTGTGCATTGGTGCTCAGCTCTATGAAAACCTCGTGGATCCTTGCTTTGCATCGCGCAACCAAAACTTCAGTGATTCCATCTCTCACCATCTGTAAGAACTCCAGGATAAGGTTCTGGACTGCACTTGCATCCCAGAAATATCCGTTTTCCAAACAAATTTCATGTTCATCTTTTAGAAGATCCACCATCTCTGAAACTGTTTGTGGTACACCTGGTCGTCCAGCTGTTGGTGAAGCTGTACCAGAGTCGATTTCCATGTCTTGGTCTGACATTGCGCTTTCTGATTCTTCTGCATTTGCAACTGCCACATCTGTAGTATCTGCAGGTCCGATTGGATTTCCTCTTTGCCTGATTAACCTCATATATTCCACTGATCCCATTGTTTTGGAGGCTACAAGGTTGGCACGTTCCAGTGTCACCAAATGTGTCCATTGCTGGTGGCTTAAACCAAGCCCGTTCCTCAAATAGCCGCCGCTCTCAACAATGTAATAATGGAGTCCAGAGGCATAGTCGTGAGTCATGCTGACTTCGTTGCTGACCTGCTGAATCTCTTCATGTAACTCTCTTCAATTTCTATCAGCAAGTCCTTCAGCAAATTCCATCCTCTGATCCAAACCAATAATACGTTGTTCAAGTCTTCCAGAAAATGCATCTTCCTCAGCGGCTTGTCTCCAGCAATCTTCCATTTCCTTTGAAAGTTTTTTGAACGTGCGAAAAACCATCATTGCAAAGATGATCCAAAGCAAGACCATGCAGCTAACAAAGACCCATAGCCAAAACGTTTCACTGGAGTCACTGGCATGTTGCACTGCCAGCTCACATGTCTCACCAGAGTCGCCGGATCCGCTGATCTCTGCTGCTTCAGCTCCAGTTGAAATCACTGACTCAAGGCCCAAAAGTGCACTCATCCGCAGGATTGCTTTCGAGATTTTCTTGTGGTTTTGTTGAGAAAACATCTTTTCTGAAACTGCTTCGAACTCCTCCTGTCCCACCATACGCATGGAGGTAGGGTCGATGGCACCTATCTGGTTGAGCAGCATGAGCATTCTGGTTCTGTTCAAAGGTTTTGTACCTATGTCTGAGTAGTTCCATTCAGTTGGCACTTGTCCCACTGAAATTTCCTTCTCCAAAACAAGACCTTGAACCCAAAGAAGTTTGCCGCTCAAGTGCCTGATGCGGCCAACACCTTGTCGGCATACCAATTGCCGAGCCGCACTGTTGTCTGTCCATTGCACCTGCTCCACTGGTTCATTTACCAAAAACTGAAGGCAACGTCGCAGGTAAATTCCATCAGAGCAA
>Ga0126342_10000292_pt1 | contig 48502 bp, 35 predicted proteins | sample Cyp1metagenome_FD_92528 | JGI IMG/M metagenome (GOLD analysis project Ga0126342, IMG submission 92528) | Coral microbial communities from Lord Howe Island, Old Settlement Bay, Australia - Cyphastrea 1 metagenome | ecosystem: Host-associated > Invertebrates > Cnidaria > Coral ...
CTTTCACATGATCTCTTACGTGGACTGCGACGTGGACTGCGACATGGACTCTTACATGCCTGGAGGTGGGGGTATGCTGACCACAGACATAGAGGCCAGTAGATGGTCTAATATATATATATATAATATAATATATAATATTATATATAATACATATAATATATAATATATATAATATATATATATATATGTATTATATTATGCATGTTGGTTGGCTGCTTGGGTGGGTTGGGTGCTTGGTTTGCTGGCTGGTTGGTTGTGAAATGTGGGTTCTACCACCTGGTTTGCCATAAGAGTTGTGAACGATCCCATAAGTTCTGGATTCTGAGCGGAGCCATCTAAGATTTCATGGTGTGGCTCATGACATCATGAATCAATGTTGTTGTAAATGGAAAAACCGTGCCTGGAAATGGGGGATACTCTAGCATGTTTTAATGGGACATATTGGTTGAACTAATGTTGGAGGATCCTACTTTCTGATAAACCTATATGTTCTACGACATCCATGTGGAAGAACCGTCCCAACAGGAATGTAGATTCTATGCGAAACCATTAACATCCATTAACGATCCTTGACTTTTGAAAAAAATGAAGGTTTCAATATGTTTCTGTCCGCCTAGAGTCTGTCGCATGGTAACATATATGCAACACGGTTTTGTACAGAGTGCATGACAGACTCAGATGATAGTTTTTTTAAAATTTCACGGGTGACGAGATGATAGACTTACTATTTGTGATGCGAACAACGATTTCAAGCACGTGCATGTTGTGTTGGCTTCACATCAGCCCTTCTCTCCCCAACCATAGACATCATCAGGACACACATTCGGTGGTTTTAACACATGACCGATACCCGAGACCGTTGATAGGCACAAATCAACATGTGTTCATTGAGTGGAAATCATTTGGCCAATCATATGGAGAAGGGTTTTGAAAAGTTGGATGCATATCCAAGCATTCCCATATTCTATAGCCAAAAACAAGAAAATCCTGGTGAAATAGAACAAATCTGGCATGATTATGTCTGCCGTGGCATGGTCTGACAAGCACTGCCTTTCCAAAAATTGCATCTGCAAACAGCTCTACTTGGATGACGCTGGAATTTCATAAGTGCTTGGCGAGCGAGTCGTATGTAATCAAACATAATCAAACCTTGTATACACCGTGCTACCAACCACTTACGAATCAGTTGACAATCACCTCACCTCCCGTCTACGTGGCATTTCAGAGAATCACCGCTCAAAAATCATCCCATTTTCACCTACACTTCTAGCAATCAGGCATTTTAGATAGAAATCACTGAGGTGGTGGGTATATAGTTGTTACACTAAGTATGTTGTTACCCTTTCAAAAAAGGCAATGTGTGTAGGGAAAATATGTTGAGAACCCTGAGCAACCTGGTCGTTGGTTTTGTATGGTTTTGTTTGTTGTTCATTGCATCATGATGATCAAATAATATGCGATGGAGATCCCAAACTTCATAATTTTGATTGATCCTTGTTCATTATTTGTTTTCATTCGCTAAATGCAACAATTATGTTTTCCCAAATTTTACCTGTTAATTCAGTGCGAAATCTTAGTTTTGTGGCTAAACCATGGTGTAAATCACATGAAATCACCATCTTTGGCCCTATAAACCCACCATTTCTTCCATGGTTTCTCCGACCGAAACGGATGGCGCGGGTCTCAGGCGACGTCTGCTGTGCCGTCTTTCGATGCAACGGCAGGACTTCAGTGCTGCCATCCGAGCGGCCTCGGAGGTGGATGGGCGTTTCGTGGGAAATCCGCGGGTTGGAATAGCCCATGAATAGCCAGAAATTTTAGGAAACACCTCATGGGATTATTTGGATTTTTTTTTTGGGGGATATCTCAAAATCCTTCGAGGGTTTAACTAACATAGTTTCACCTGGTTTAACCGTTTAACCATCAAAAAATGGGGTTTTGAAGCCTTTTATAATCTATCCGGTGATGAATGGAGGGAACTGTTTGGAGCTATGGTTGTATCATGTTGTATCCATATTCCCGAGGGGACTACGAATTGACTTTCCCAAACATGATAGTCTATATATGAGCCGACGAGATTAAATATGTTTTTGGAGAAACAATTCAGTTAAATTGGCGATGTTAAGGGATTATTCAGGAATTCCGATGCATTTTCAATGTTGCTGGATCCTTCTTCCCCAAATGCCGTGTTCATTTGGCCGACAATCATCTGCATAGTCTTTCCAGCGGGGTTTGAAACAACAGGGCAAGTGGATGGGAAACTGAACAAAAGCATGTCTATTTCTTTTTTTGGACCTTGAGGGAGAGGATCTTCTACGATTGGATCCCCCAAAAAAAGAGGCCGGTTGTAGGCCCAGCTTCAGGCTGCGGCAGTGTCGGCTTCCCTCCAGTGCTGTTCCGAGCAGGTCGGGGCCAGGATGGAGGTCACAAGTTGTCTAATGGGATGATGGAAATGATTTACTACGGAAACTAATCACAAGTCCCAAAACTGGGATGATTTAATGTCAGCCCTGGATTAATAAATCCCTAGGCTCTTTAATTGGGAGGGTACCAATCAGATAATGACTATTGGAGGAGTACCAATTAATAAACCATGGTTGACATTACTGAGTTTACCCTTAAAAAATGTCCAGCCTTTAAATGATAATGGTCCAATTGCTTTTTGAATGGTGCCCTAGTCCTTCCACCTTGGGAATTGCGAATTGCTGTGGCTTTGTGGTGACTCCCATGCATTCCACATTCTTATTGTTGGTGAGATCCTCATTTGAGTGGGTGAAATCAATGGTGAAATCTCGTTTTTCATGAGCGAAATAAACGGCTGGAGGTAATTTGTCCACAATGTAATAACTCGTTCATGACTGTTTATTACCATTTTGATCTGGAACATTATCATTTTCTGATTTACGGATACTTAAACTTATAAGTCATTAATCACTGATCATAAACCACCTATTAATCATTAACCAGTGATTTAAAGATCATTGATTATATAGTGATCTAGCGATTATTAGCCATAATTGCTGTCCTCACTCACTACAAAAAAGGCGGCGGCTCTGCAGCTGATGGCGGATTCTTTGGCACCAGTTTATATTACTTACTGGATCCATGTTCGAGAAGATCTTACAATAAATAATATATATATATATATACACATTTTACACATATGATCATGTATACTGTATATATATATACATACACATATTTTTGGAAATACTAAAAATATCTAAAAATATCTAAAAATGTTTCGAAACTAAACGTAACTAAATCCTAGCTTTGAGGTTGAGCATGATTGCAGTTGATGTAAAAACTTTAACCAACAAGGGTTCATTGGCGTTTAGAGCCAACCATAATGGTGACATGATGGGATATATACATATATAACCAACACAATAGAATTTTGGGTTTGTCTGAAAATGGGGTGTAACAGTGTAACAAACATGGCAATTCTAATTGTTTTTTTGTTAATCTTAGGGGGAGGGGCACCCTAGTCTCAGACAAACCCACATTGGGGGTTTTGCCAGAGGGAAACTGGGGAACGGAAAAGGCTTGAAGTTTGAAGTATAGTGATTGTCCTGCGCATGAAAGCCGGGAATTCTTGATGACTGTGATAAGATAGGAAGCAAAGCTGTGCAAAAGATCCAGTTTGATTTCAAATCACTAAAATGGTGACCGAACCGATCTCCTGTAGAGTGCCAACACAATGAGAACCCAACATTTGGACAACATAAGTTTATAGTGCAAAAGCCCCGGATGTTTTGATTCCCTTTACTCTTGGAAAAAAACTGAAATATGTCAGAGAAAACTATGCTGGTGGGTGTCTTGCTAATGTTTCTTGATTGGTTGCTTTGTTTGTTCATTTCCCAATTTTGATACTGATACCCATGGCTGTGATTTTTGTTCAAGCACACATGATCTGACTATGAGTTCTTAAGCCATCAGTTGGGGATACACATCTCTTGGGTACCAGGAACTATGGTAAGTTAAGCTACACCAATGAGCCCGTCCAGAAAATGAGGATGTTAGAGGCTCGTGGATAGAAACACTGCAACCAATTGGTGGCCCTTGGATTGACACAAACCAACGTATCCAAATCATTGCTTGAATTACCAATGTCTACTAAATCTTAATATGGCCAATGCGACACTCCTAGAATCATGTTGCAATATATATATATATTATATTATATGTATCCACCAATCAAATCAGCCAAATGATTCTAGACCCTCATAATACAAAACTGGGCTACAGGATGGGGCCCCCCAGTCATAAGTTGGTTTATAAACCATTGTAATCCCCATCAACTATAGTTATATCTACCATAAAAAAATGTTAAGCCACTTGTAAACCAACTTAGCTATCTTGGGGGGCCCATCCTGTACTATACCCATTTAGGGATTGACCCACGGCTTCATGGCATTCCCTGGGTCTCCTGTGGTACCTTGATGAGCTCGTATCCTGGCATTCCCATGATCTCCCCACCAGTGTTTGTTGGTTTATACTTTGTACACCATTATAATCCCCATTAACTATAGTTATAAACCATTAATGTTTGAAACCCCCATTAAAAATGATAATCATCCTCATTTCCCATAAAAGTCTAAGGTTATCCCTAGAAATTTTCATGGTAACTTCCATACTTCCATACTATTTCCCATCAGTTTTGGTGAAGTTTCACCGTTTCACCTGTTTTTTTTCCCATCCGTTTTTTCCCCATCGGGACCCGACCTTCTCCTTAAGGATTGCCAGATGCGAACGGGAGCCTTTGGGGAGTCGCGCAACTCCGCGTTGCAGGTGGGATGGTGATGGGAAAGCCGATAAATTTCTGGTTTATCTCATGTTTCTCTTATTATTACATTTTATAGTGGTTTAATGGGATAGAGATCATGTTTCTCTTTTATGTTTCTCTTATCATTACATTTTATAGTGGTTTATTTCTGGTTTATCTCATAGAATGGATTTAGTGGAATATGACATTTTGCCTAGCGGTTTAATGCGGATTCTAATGGGATTATTATGGGATTTAATGGGACTAACTCCTGGGATTTAATAGGATTTTATGGTGTTTGTATATATATATATATAATTATATATATATAATTATATATATATAGAGTCACCAATCTGATATATGTGTTTGCATTGTTTTGCCAGCAAATGGCTTCTCAATGGAACATCCACTAGTTGTTGATGTGTTTTTCCATTGAAACCTACATGTACAGGGATTCAGCATTTCCCATGGCCATGTTAAATTATGGAGGGTATCTCATGTTCTCCTCAGATGATAAACCATGTTCTTTTTTAACATATTTTTTGTGCACACCGACACCCATTGATTTATCTATATTTGGACATCCGGCGCATGTATGAAATGGGCAATGTGGTAGCCCAGCTTGCAAGTGGGGGCCCCGTAGCCCCAGCAGCCTCTGAACACCAGGATCGAAGACTTGAGCCGGTCTAAAAATGGGATGTACCCCTCAATTTGTGGCCGTTTTTACCGGGAAAAGGATGTGTTTAACCATCACACTGCACTTGGTAAATCCACAGTTTTCAGAAGCCCTCAGCCTGAGTGCGTTGCGCATCCCAGGATCACAAACACCGGTTGGTTGTGGTAAACGGCTAGCCAAGTTTAACATGCCCAAATCAAATTTTGGCGCACTGGCCTGTCCCCCAGCTCACAGACATAGGTGTTTGATTGCCACTTGGTTGGGTAATCCTAAAATTTAGAGACCCCCAAATTCTGCTAGTTTCGAACAAATGTTTCCCATCTTCAATTGGCCGCAAGTCGGGTTCCGATCCTGCATTTGAGACATGCCCCGTGTGTTTTCCACATATTTGGCATCGAACATATCAAAAAAAGTGTGAAAAAGTAGTTCAAAACATTTGGAGCTAATGTCAAAAAACCTGACGATTCTATGAAACTGTCCCAATTTTCCAGGCTAATTTACAGGTTCATTGCTAACCCATGGTCGCGGTAGGCGCGGCAGCTGTATCGAGACTTGCTGGACCGGGATCAGGAGGCCACGACGGCGTGGTCATGGCTCGGGGCTGCAATCCACTTTAATGAGTAAAGTGGGGCAATTTTCTGGTAATGGGGTTAAAACAATAATAAACTACCTATTTGGGAATGGTTTATACCACCCATTTATGGTGATTTGGGGGATTGTTTATTATTGTTTTAACCGCACTAGTAGTTTTTTTTCACTTTATAAACTTAATAAGTATAGTATGGTATAGTACTAATTACCTGTAGATTGAATTATTCACTTTTTAAACTTAATGTTAAGAAGTACAGTAATCCCTATGATAATTTAACGGGGTATTTTCTGTGGTAGTAACTATAGAAAATTGAATGGTAATAACTACGTATAATATAGTATTTTACTTAGTGGATTTTCATGGAGTAACTAAGGTAGTAACTATATATAGTAATCACTATGATGGGGAGATTGAATGGGATATTTTAGGTAATGTGGGATTCATCCATCAATCAATGAACAACTCCCATGACTGTGGATGGTTATACAAATGATACTAGTTTGTAAAGCCATATAACAACCATACACATAAATCAGTATACCATTTTACTGTATCTATACATATATATACTGTGTATATATATATAAATACCCAAATAACCATGCATCACATATACATATGGAGGTTTCTTAACTTGGGAATACGCCCTTAAATGATCCATTTTATTCGAACTTTCTATGACATAAACCATCCAGCTATTGGGGGTACTCCCATTTATGGAACCCCCCTCTATATATCCCATAGATATCCCATAAAAACCCATACATATATATATATATATATATATCCCATAGATATCCCATATATATCCCATAAATATACCATAGATATCTAATAAATATCCAATAAAGATCCCATAAATCAGTGGCTCTTCATCCCATGGGTCCCTGGGTCGCAGGTGCTGGCGATGCTCCAGGCCTCTCAGGGCTCGGCGCTCTTGGGCGATCGTCCCACGGCGCTGGAGCTGGTCTCGGAGGCCAAGGCGGAGCCGAACTGGGATGGCTTGGGACGAATTTTTATAGGAAAACCATGGTGAAACCATGGTGAAACCATGGTGAAACCATGGCTAAACCATGGTGAAACCATGGCTAAACCATGGTTGATTCTAGAGTCTTAGAGGGTTGCTGTAAATTGTCGCTGAAACTCATCCGTTCACCAAGGAGAATTGGGATTGTATGTTGATATTCTCCATCCCCAAGTTGGGGCTATTGGGATACAATGGGTATTCAATGATTTCCACTGGGATATGTATATATATATATTATAATGGGATAAAATGGGGAACGGTAATGAGGATAAATCATCGAACATTGGTTTTTTGGGACATAATGGGGGAAACTATGATGACTACTGACAGTGGTATCCAGACTTATCATCCCAGTTGGTGTGTAATAAGCGTATGGCAATATGGAATACCCCAGGTTAGTGGAATATAGTAAACAGCAATGGACCTGGGGTTATTGATAAGGAGATAATGATGGTAACCGACATAGTATCATGATAATTAGATGATGGGATAATGATGGGATAATAACCATCACACATTCGGATTTATATAGCCGAAAACATGTGTTACAGAGGGATGCAATAATAATGATCATTTTTTATTATCATAACTGATTTATGGCAACCCCAGAAAAGATGCAGACAAGTCAAATCCTATCCCAAAATAGAAAGGTAATTTAAGCCTTTTCTGCATCTTTTGGGGATTACTATTCTGATAATGGGATAATGACTGGACATTATTAATAGTATATTTAATTATACATATATATATATATATTGTGTATTCTATTAATAATGTGGTGGTCTTAATATATACTTAAGTTACGATCAATTATCCATTGTTTAGATTTGATTTGAACCAATAGAACTGAGATTCATTCATCATAGATTAAAACTTTGGCCATTAAAGATTGTTTGTATTGTTTTAAACCGTAATTATTGAGATAAAATCAATCATATTCAAAGACTATGGGACACTTCCGGAGGTGTTCTTGTGAGTGTGCATGAGGGGATGCTTCGGGAGTAGTTTTCGACACGGTTTCCAAATATATATATATACATTTATACATATATAATCATATATATATATATTCTCAAAATCATTCAACATGAGATTTATTCGAGAACTAGATGAACATGCATTGTCAAAATATTTGGGAGTTTGCTTTGGAACAGCATTGCCATATGTGCCTTTGTAAAAACTTGAGTAATTGCCCATATTGATATTAGGATGGTCTTCAATCCATCAACAGGGATTTATATACCCACTATATTTGGATGGCTTTGCGCTCCTTTCGGGCGTTTTCAAAACCAGTTTTTTTGAGACTTGTGTTTTTCAAGTAGCGGTAGAGGGACGAAGGTGCAAGCACAAAAGTAGCTGCAATCGCACAAGTATCAACGACATTTCTGCAACATAGATGCAAGAGTCGCTGCCATAACATTAAACAAAGTAGGAGCAGGTGTCCGTCGGATGGCCAGGGGCCTCATTCATCCCATGTACTGTACTGGACCATGCCCAATTTTACCATGGGTGGTAGACATCATCGGCATATGGGTAGTTTATTGCTTTACTACCATTATATCATATCATCTTATATCCCCATAAACTGTTTGATTCATAAACCATTTATACAAACTTCGTAACAGTCGTATCCCGATAAGATAAAATTCTGGCTTCACTCATCGCGTTTTTTTGCTATTCTAGAAGTCATGTTTTTTCTCATTACCATCTGAAAATTATCAGAACGATGGAAATTCGCCGTGTTGAACAAGTAATAAATCATCAAACTAAATGGGCCATTGTCCATTGCTATTTCAAACTGCCAGATGGTCTGTCATATTCAATACCCATAAAACACAATTCAATATCATTAGATCTTATTAATTTAATATCCCATTAACTGTCTTACCTTAAGTCTTAAAACCATCACAATGATATCCCATTGAATGTCATTAAGTACCATTAAATGTCATTAAATATCATTAAATGTCTTTAAATCCCATTAAATGTCATTAAATCTCATTACCTATAATAATAGAATAATAGTCCATATGTTTTTTCTTTTTACCTATTCCAATCAGTTCCACATGCACAACATCTATTGGGTGGTTTTTCGAACATCGCCAGGACGTGGCCCGACGCGCCGGGCGCCGGCACGCCGAAGGCGAAGCCATGGATCTCATGGATGATCTCCACATAATGGTGGGATTAAGTATTAGTGATTACATATTGTTATAACATAGTAATCCCACTATTATGTGGATAGTAATAACATCATAACCATAGTAACCATGCCATTGTTAACATTATTGTTATTACTATTGTTATTAGTAGTGGTTACTATATTAATAACAATCATGTTTAATAATGATTACTATATTAATACTAGAAATGGTCACTACAATAATTACTATTATATATACTAGTGGTTACTATTGGGCAACACATAGGTAATAGTTAATAGTGGTTATTAGTGGTGTTTGACATCAACACATGATGCTTATTAGTGGGATACCCCAGAGTAAACATACCATTGGTTAAGACCTGGAAAAACCATTGGTCAACATAGATGACTCATTTGTTTCGATGACTCATTATTATTATTACATGTTTGTTACATGTTTTCATGATGAACCCTAGGGGTAAACATACAGTACAGCAACATGTGGAAAACCCATAGTGAAGCGCATTCGGAAAATGATCTACATTGGTGGAGGGTTTTCCACACCTATGCAAACGCATAGCCTGGGGTAACCGGGTCACCAGATGGTGAATTCGCTGGGTATATCCTGCGGATATTCATGGGATGTTAATGGGGATAGAAGTGGAAAATTCATCCCTGAGGACTACCGCAACATGTCAGACGTTGATAATCTGATCTGTTTGGGATATTGAGGGAGATCTTATTTTTTTGATTGGTTTTTCAGTGGAAGAAAAATATGAGAAACTGATGATTTAAAGTAAATCCTTGGTTTGCGTTTGAACATGGAGACAGCTGTGATCATCTAATTATATCTATGTATATATATATATATGATATGATCTATGACCCTCGCATGTTTTTTTTTTTAATTCCCTGCCGATGAGCGAAGGCATTTGCTGGCACACATTGGCGAGCCTCCATTTGGCCGCGACCTTGGTTTCCGGCACTGTTCGTTACCAGTTGGAGATTCATCACCCGCATCGGAACTGGTGAGTAACATATGGGTATGGATCAATACCTATTAATACCATTTTTAATGGGATGAACATCCATTTACCAGCTATTTTGATGTTCACCAGGGGTACACGGTTTTGACACACTGCCATATATTTGTCAATACCCGCTTGTAAATGGGATACCCGGCCTGGTAAACTAACATAACTATGGAAGGTCACCAGTTTCAATGGGTAAATCCACTAGACATGGCCATTTTCAATAGCTATGTTATGTTAAATTACCAGAGGGTAACCCGCAAATCGGCTATTAGCGGCTAAGTGACCACTCACCAGAGTTATGAACCAGGTTCGATCCGTGAAATGATTTGATGATCCTCCAAGTGCCAGATGATCTTGGACAGGACAATTTCTTTTGGAGACCATCTTTGAATGGCGCCCTGAAACAGTTTGCCATGGTAAGCTGGGTCTTGAAAGGTTAAAAAGGAAAAGTGCATGTCCCCAATTTGCATAGCAGAGGGGCCAACAAATGTTTCAAAAACTGTCAAACAATGTTTTTCCTTGCAGAAAAAACTTGAACAACTAGAAACAAAGATGTATTTTGATGGCTTGACACCAAACACAGGACCTTAACGAATCGTGGTTTTCTCCCCAGTCCTAAGGATTGGGGCAGATTGGCAGATGCTGCTAAGATGGCCAAAAAGGCCATGGTAAGCTCTGCGACGGGAGCTGGTTCAAGGAGATCAAGATTGGGAAAATTGATGGGATTTAATTGGACATATCATCAAGTACAGTAATTTGATTTACGGAGGTTGTGCCTATAACAATATGGCTTAGTTATGGGATTTAACTTACCAAAAATGGGATCTAACCAAGCAATCGAGTTCGGAGTCATAATTATCCTATATATATATAGTATATATACAGCAAAAATCTGTGTCCCATGGTGACTGTCATCATTGACATGATCAAATCCTTATCTGCTGTAGCCATCCCATACTTGGTTGCAAGAACCTGGCGGACCTGGCGTTTCGTTGGTGATGTCCCAGCAATTATCTCCATGTTTCCAACTTTGCTGTTGGGTTAGTTGGTTGATCTCCTCATTCATGTTGGATAAACTGAGTTTCTAAGTCCTTACTGTCAACTTACTGTATGTATATTTACCTGGTTAGAACAGAATGAAGCACAGTAATTAATCACCACCATGATCCCCGTCCCATCATGTCCCATCCACAGGCGCTGAGCTGTGCCAAACGTTCTGGTAGCCACAAGGACGGCGGTCAAAGGTGACAGCGGTGGCCACAAGGGTCCGCTACAACAAACATGTCCATGGGATAGTCATGAGATTTGTATATGTGTGTATATATATATATAATAGGATTTAATGGGAAATATCATCAACACTCTGATATTTGGGCCTGCCGCAAATGGATACCCCCAAAACATCTATTTTTGAATGGGAATGATTATCAACTACCGCATTTGGGTGGTACCCCATTCTCAGACACCCATGGCCCATGACTGCGTGGGCAATTTTGTATTGCCACCATTGCCATGGCACTAGTTTTCCCAGGAGGTACTGGTGTTAGAAAGTCATTGGAAGAAGGCCCCAGTTAATTGGGAAATGGCAGACATGGATGCCACATGTGCGCACACATGATACAAGGGTGGAATGCCTAAATTCCCCTGCGTTGGGGACCTGGGATGTGCCGAAAGTCTGCAACAAGTCACTGAAGCTGCGCAGGAAATGGCATATCTCTTGACATCGTACGTTTCGATGGAATCCCAACAGGCTTACAAACCACCATCAAAACGGTTACGTATTACTGGTTACCATACCATCACTACCATCATCTAATGGCTGTTCCTTACTGTACCATCTCCCACTATGACTTTGATGACTACCCTCTGGTAAACTAACATAGCTATTGAACATGGCCAGTTATAGTGGATTTACCCATGAAAAATGATGATTTTCCATAGCTATGTTAATTTACCAGAGGGTACTTATAATTTTCATAGGTGTCATCGAGGGTCATCGAGGGTCATCGAGTCATCGGCCAACGAATTTTCAAATCGGGCCAGGAGCAGGGGAGGAGTCTCCTCCTCTTTGTGATCACCAGTTTGATGATCAGCAAGGAGTTTGAGGAGCCAGCTGGTCTTAGATCTGTGGCACCAAGCCAGAGATCAATTGAGCATCAGTATCATTTGAATCATTTGTATGCAAATGGGCTGGTAGGTATTTGTATAGCAGCATATCATGGTAATTATACCAATGATGATCAATGTGTATCACAATCAGAGTCAGGGACAATTTGACATATATTGAGCGTGGGTCAAGATTTCGAATCTCCAGCTCGACAGTTTTAGGACATTCAGCCACCTTTTTGTTGTGGGTTTCCCAGTGTTTTTCTTCCTTGCTGCTTTGACTTTTTCCCTTATATCGACGATCCCTCACTTGGGAGGAGGCAGCCCCCAGCGAAACGCCTGTGGAAGCTGCAGAGCAGGAGGTGAACCGCCCTAACTATTCCAAATGCCCATTTGTTTCATGGGTAAAGATTCAGGTAAAGACATGTAAAATTATGATTAGCTATGAAATTTGGATAATTTTGGGGCTTTACCCACTGACGGTCAGAGTTGGTTGGGAAATCTACAAGGTTTAAAAAGGTCCCTGGCGGGTTCCAGTCGTGCCTGGCAGATCCTCCGAGTCGATCTTCGTGAATTTTTATTCAAGTTGATGAGCGCAACCAGATGGGTAGATATATTGGCTATACATATAAGTGTATTCATAATATATACATAGATATTATATATATATATTATATATATTATATTATATTATATTATATTATAGTATATTATATTATATTATATTATATTACAGTATATTGTATTATATTATATTATATTATATTATATTATGAATACACATATATGTATATATTATAAATACATATATATATATATATCATAATAGCTACTCACCTTAAGCCTTACCCAGTTTCACCAGTGACGCCTCGACCCCCGGCGTCTCCCAGGCGGGTGCATTGCCCGCGGGTGCATCGCAGTTCTTGGAAGCGGAGAAGAACGCGGAGGACGGGAGCCGGAAAGCCGTGGACAGTGGAGGGGCAAGCTGAAGGGGAACTTTAGGTTTCTTTCGTAAAAATCAATGACCAAACAACTGGCCTAATTTTTGGGCCATACCCCTATACTTTATCCAATTTTAGAATCTTCAAACAAAACTGAAAGAACATAAGGGATGCTTCATCATGGGGTTTCCTGCATCGATTCTGGGTGTTCAGTAACAAACCTAATGTGTTAGAAAGTATGACAGGTAGTCGAAGAACCGCTTGCCAATTTGGGTTTCCTACGTTTCATGATTCATGTCGTTTTTCGTCCTACCTGGGATGAGAATGCTAATGGGCCAGACAGACTTGATATATAAAATCCATGTGTTTGTGTGTGATGGCTAAATTCTAATTTTTGTTGGTCATGTCTCAATTTCTTTCCCTGATCTACCCCACGTTTTATGCTAATTAGCTGCTAAAAACATGTTCATTTTGATGGTTCATATCCATAATTCACAGCCATAAATTATATATATATATATATCAGCTAATTAGCATCAATATATATAATTATATATATATACATGCTGTTCATCCATAATTATTTATATATATATATATCCTGTTTTGGCCGCTTAAATTCACCCTAGATCCCTGCTGGATTTCATCCCAGGCATCGCAAGTGGGTGATATTACCAACATTTCCCAACAGCCATATTCATGTAACTCAGTTATAAGTTACATATGCATACATATCATACATATATCATATATCATACATATACGTAATTACGTGTATATTATACATATATGTTCCCAGCTGGATCAATGGTTTGTACATGGCTTACTAGGGACACCTTGAATGGCTAGTTTATCGGAGAAACCTGTATTTTTTTTACAGGGCATCCAAGATGAGCAATCTTCGTAAAGGATTGTAATCATCACATTGATTCCACGTGTATACATGGACCTTGTAAACAATTGTCACAATCACAATATCACCCATTTCTCTATGAAATATCCGCCAGTTTTTGCCGTGGGCAACACAGCAGTTACGATTCCTTTGGCAATCAGCCAATCAAGATATGATTGGCCCAGGATCTCCGGCAGTTGGCAGAACGAGTTGGAGCAGTGGAGTCGGGGCGCCCAAGTTCAGCGGCTCGTTGGATCGGGATACCATCCTCCGAACGGGGAGCCTCGAATAGCAACGTCTAGGACCTAGGAGGACATGTTGAGGGTTTCTGATTTAGTTCGACATGAAACATCACTTATACAGATGAAATTGGGAATCAATGAGGTTCTCGAACATGTTTCAGCATCAGTTGGGTTTTTCAGCACGAGAAATCATAGCCAATGATGTACATTTTCACCAGCATTGAACCACAATGAACCACACATCCGAGATGAATATATTAACATAACGAGCAATCCTGAATATCACGGTAAGCAGAGCATCAAACATAAAAAAATGGTTTTGAATGGCTGGTCATTTTTCTTATCCTCACCAAACTGTGGCATGAGTCAACAGTCAAGACCCTCTTGTCTTGGCTTTCACAGCAAAATTCGGGAACATCACTAGTCAGTTTCATGCATAAACTCGCATTTGGAGCCTTTCCCAAAAATGGTTTCAGGACATTTCTGGGACTCATCAATTCAACTCAAACCTCGACCCTTCCCGGAATTCCATTCAACCTACAAGGTGAGGCCCCTAGCTAAGTTGACTTATAATTTGGTGAACTATGGTTTATGGATGTTTATGGGGTGACATAACTAGGCTATTCATAGGGCCATAGGGGTTTTTAAACCAACAAACATCACTGGCCATCACCTGGAGGCCCCTCTGTACTGCTTGTAGCTACCACGCCTCTGCTGTCGTCCGGCTCTCAGCGGTATGGCAAGAATGGCGACTTGCGCATGAAAAATGGTGATTCACTCAACATCACTCAACAAAGATGGTGACTTAACCATCCAAATCATCCAAAATGGTGACTTTGCCATGAAAAAAACAGTCGATCATGGTAGAATGGGGATATCATGTGGATCATTTCTGGTGCCAGTCGCTGCCCAGTCGCTGCTCACGACTCGCGGCTCGGGATGATTGGGATTCCGGGAATCGATCCATCATTTTTCCGGCGATGGTTAGGATGGAAGGACAATACCCCCATTAAAAAAACTAACAAAATCATACCCCTTTAAGATAAGTCTCCATCAAAGATTGGGAGTCCCCTCGTTTAATATGTTTTGCCGTCCAGAAATTGATTTGTGGTGCAGGTACAGCTGCATAAGGGCAACTGTGAGGAGGCGTTGAGGTGCTAAGAGGGCGAGAGAGCAGATGAGTATGCAAAGAATCTGCATAAGTTAGGTGCCTCCAATGGCATTTGTTTGAAAATTTAGTATACCCCTACTTATGGCATCTTATGGCTAGGTCAATGGTGAAAATGATGATAATCCAGTGGAATTGGGTGTACCCTACTCTCAGACAAACTCAGTGACTATGTCCTTCAGATCGCATCATGTTGCTCAGGATTCTTAAATTACAAACATGATGTCAATGTTTGCATTTCTGTTGGCAAGCGCAGTGAGCACTCCATGTTTGTCATATACTTACGAAAGAGTTGCTCAACTTTGCAGCTCTTGGTGGACAACTCCACTCGTCGTTCTTGTTTCATTCGGTCCCAACACAAAGTTTTGATCAATCCACCATATTTATCCATATATGATCTGATTAAGTCATGTTAAGTCCCCAAAGCATGTCCTAGCGGCTTCAATCCAGTTGTTGTTTGTGAAATCTGTACTTTCTGCTGATTAAGACTGATTGAGTTCCCAGATTTCCTGGTTCCATCCCTTTTTTATGCCTCTTGAAACTCACATTTATGCCCATTGTGGATCAATCGCCAACTTTTGCTGGTAACATCTCCGCTGCCGAACAGATTCCATTGGATGAACTGTTGGATTGGCCAATGCCAGGGCCGCTCAACTGGGGCTGGCGGCCTATGAAGAGCCCCTTGGTGGATCAATGGCAGATGAGAACTATCCACTGTATTTAAGCCACAGAAAAATGCTGAATGAGAATAATAGATGAATATCATGCGGGATCAATGTATCATACATTTGGGGTGTGATACCAAAATGATCCAAAAGGGTGGTTAGAGTTTTAGGGCCGTAACCTCATGGAGTGCGTATCGGATGTTGGCTGTTGCGTGAAACCTCCTAAAACGATAGGGGACTCACAACAAACGATACGCTTTTTGCTTGCGCATGCTTGCGCATTTTGTGGTGCGGGCATGGTGTTAGCTTTGGTCGGGTTTTTTTTTCACGGTTGGATCCACTTCACCTAATTACACATTTGTTTGATTTTACTTCAATCTATTTCGTAGTCTCTCATGTTTTATAGGCCCTGCATTGTTTGACATCGGCTGGATTGCAATACATGAATCCTCCAAAATCACGTTGGAAAAAAACAACTATAGAGTCATTTTGAGATGTTGACTAGTTTTTTTTTTCTGCCGATGTTTTCATTGTTTTATTTACGGTTGCCTCATGTTTCACATTGTTTTAACTTCGCTATTTGTTTTTCCCCTATTTAGACTGCGGATCCAATCCACATAATCCACGTTTTGGTGCTGACATTTGGGAAGTTTTGGGGACACTCCATGGCTGAGGTCCTCTGATTTGCTTGGAGTTTTGCAGATGTACCTGGTGATGGCCAGGACTTTGATGGTCGGAAGGTGGCGGAAGCATGGCTGGAAGAAAACCTGCCGGTGAGATTTATCACAAGGGGGCATCTACTGATGGCAGTTCCCAAACCAGTAGAAAAGGGACCCCCGGAAGAGAAAACGAGTCATGTTATGTCCGACCAGCTCCATCTATTCGACTGCGATGGTTTGGATTTTCCACGGACAGCTGAGTTACAGTACCCAAAATGTGTGTCTTCACCAAAGCGATTTCTGATTGAGCAATGCTGAGACTGCAAAAACGACAAAGCTGGATGCTTGAGACAACATTTTTATACATTTTTGACATATGAATTGATATCAAGGACGTCGAAAGATGAAAAATGACAGTCATGTTACCATCCGCCCAACGTTTGTATCACGCCGTTTCTTGGGGCTTGAATCCATTGGATTTATGATCGGTTGATCAGATGATATCAGATGGGTTCCCCAGAGATAGTGTCGTTTGCTCGATTAAAGCCTTTGAGCCAAATGAAATAGACATATATATATAATTATATGATTATATATGTATATAAATAGAACCACTGTATATTATATACATTCTATCACTCCTAATTAGTAATTACAGATATATCCAAACTACATCAAACTGGCAAGTATGAACTAAGTAAAGTGATGTCTCCATCCATGCCATCCTTCGCTGTTTCTGGTTCAGGTTCTTCCATGAAGCGCGAGAAGCGACGGAGTCGGCCGCGTGGTTGGGCCACCAGCTGGGCTTCAGGAGCCGAGCGGAGTCTCGTCGTACAAGTTTGGCCCCAAAAAGATAGAAATCACTATTGTGTATGTAGCTATAAGTATATATATGTATATATATATAATGTTATGATATCGTATATTCTTGTACTATAGTATACTATAGTTTAATTCTGTAGTATCTTACACTATATTGTATTGTATTGTATTATTTTATATTGTATCGTATCATATAAATATACATATATATTACTAATATTACAGTACCCAGTCATGCTATATTGCCGCAATTTGAGAGGTGATTTCCCCGGTTGCTTACGATGGTCTCTGGTGTCCGACACTGTCCAAAGCAGGTCCTCGGTGATCCGTGGTGTGAACAACGGGAGAGCACGCCTTTTTCTATACTTGGCATGACTTAGAGAATGCCATTGGTACACAACAGAATCATTTTTTTCGTTCTGGGATGAAGTACCACTGGTATCTGGAAACTCTGGATATACACATGTGTACACTATATATACATGACTCAAACCAGTGATAGCATGGGAAACATGGGGAGAGAAGCATGTCGGGCAGTTTGTACTGCAATCTCAGCAATTTCATCTCATTCGAATCCATTTCTCGTTAGATTTGTTCGGAGATCGACAAAAAATCCTTCGAATCTCCAGCATTTTGATCAAGGTTTGAAGGAATCTTCTGTGCCGCTAGGACCATTGAAGAAAGTGCCAAGTCCATGTTGCAAGAGATCGAGGTCCGGTGCGGTTGGAGATCGAAACTTGGGGAAACTTGTTGCATCCCCCCAAGAGATAGAAAAGGCAAATCCTACTGTCCTACAGTGGCAGATTTTACGTTTCTATCTTAACATGGGGTACTGTACTATGGGTTACTTTGATATCAAATGGAGGTTACTATTACTATGGGTTACTAGACCTCAAAATCCACATTGGCTACCCCAATTAAAGAAAAATCCCAGGCGGAATATGGCTTTGACTGAAAATAGGGCACCCCAGAGATTCCACTTTTTGAAACTGTCTGAAAATTGTCTATTCATCATTTGCGGCATGAATCGTGTATTTTTTGGAGGCATGTGACACAGCCCTCTAACCGGGGACAGCTGATGTCATCGCATTTCATCCCGTTCATTTCGCCCCAAAATACCACACTATAATTTATAATTGGCCATGGCAAGCCAGGACCTATGGTTTGAAACCCCATGTGGTGCACTAGGACGGATGGCTCAACCTTGAGCCCTTGGAAGACATGGAAAAGAATCAATATAAATACAGCTAACTTCTCTGTTGTTCTTTCGTATAGCCTTATAGCTTTGTGGATCCCAGAAATGCAAATGAAACTGTGCTTCGATCTGTCATTTCCATAGGCCCATATCCATATTTGGTTGTGTGATCTCTCTCTCTCTCTATTGTATATATATATATACATATATATATTAATTACATGTCTATTTCATGTCCACACCAGAAACATCAAAAAAAAAAGAAAACATATATATATATATATATATATATATATATTGTTATTATATATATATTACACATATATCATACATAAGCCATGGATCTGGCTATGGCTTGCCGCAGGTGCGCGAAGCCGATCGAGCCGATCGAGCTGATCGAGCCGATCGAGCGCCGTAGGGGGACTCGGAGGGGCGCGAAAGGTTGGAGCTTGAAATGGGATATGATGGGATTTTATAGTGATTTCATGGATTTTATAGTGATTTCATGGATTTTATAGTGATTTCATGGATTTTATAGTGATTTCATGGATTTTATAGTGATTTCATGGATTTTATAGTGATTTCATGGATTTTATAGTGATTTAATGAAGTTTATAGTGATTTAATATGATTTAATGGGATATTAATTAACTATATTAACTAATATCCCATTAAATGGGATGCTAATGGGATATTTGATGGGATTTAGTGGAATATGAATGGGATATATATATAAATTTAGGTTTATATAATGGTATATTAATTGGATATTAATGGGATATTATTATGGTCATTCATAGGATATTAATGGATTTCTATGGGATATTAATGGTATATTTTTACTTATATATTCATATCCACTTGAATGGGGATACTAATGGGATTTAATGGGATCTGATGGAATTTCATTGGATCTAATGATATATAATAAGATTTAGTGGGATTCAGGGGATTTGGAGGTGGGTTTTATACCCAGGAAACATGGGGGGTTGGCCACAAAAAATGCCGTTTTGCCTAGCAACAACGAGGACTTTACCAGCAAATTCACAGAAATCTGAATCACCGGTTGCTTTTGAAGGGTAAACTTCAGCGCATGTTTGGGTAAGTGCGACGCATTCCCACAGCAAAACATGCATGAACTTCCCACGTTTACCACTCCGGAAATCAAAGGTGGCAATGATATGGATGATAACCGGTATATCCCATTGGCCCCACATTGATCCCACATCAATATCCGATGAAATCATTACCCCAGAAAATCTCGTGATTTTTGGGACTAACCCATACACCATCAACCTTTGGCTTGAATCACCAGATCGCTACAGGAACCTGCGAAGGTTGGGTGTGTTCAGCCGGGGTCAGTTAATCTCGACGCAACTGGGGATATGGTGACTTAGCCATCAAAACTGGGACATTTAGCATCAAAAATGATGGTATGATGGTGAATGGAATTTGAAATAGTGGGATAGCCCCTGGCAAACTGATCTACGGACTATCACCATAAATCACAATGTTTCACCTAAATGGGCCATGTTAGCTATATGTTAAATTGCGGAAGGGTAAGGCCTGCATAGATAGATGGTGATCGAATCCACACTTGAGTGATGGCTAGCAGTGGGGTTTGTACCCGCTGGTTGATAGAATTGGGATGATTACCCTCTGGCAATGACTAACATAGCTATTGAACATGGCCATTTATAGTGGATTTTCCCATTGAAAATGGTGATTTTCCATAGTTACGTTAGTTTACCAGAGGGTATCATCCACGAGCTGGGAATTCCGCTCTCAACCAACTAGTACAAGGTGGTGCCCCAGTTCGTTAGCTAAGTTGGTGAACATAACTCCCATTAAACCTATGGTTTATGGCAGATATAACTATAGTTAATGGGGTTTATAAACCAACTTATAACTGGGGGGCAACTACTGGAAGTAGGTTTGGGGTGACAGAGGGTGAACTAGGCACTGCTTTCGCACAGGAATTGTTGATGAGCCTGTGCCAGTTTGAACGACCACGACCTTGATGATAAACTTTCAATAACCATCATTTTCCAGATGCTTCAAAGATTTTTCTCATGTTTTCCCTATTTTTTTCCAGCAGGGGCTATTTTTCTTGGACCTGCCCCCGGTAGGTCGCGGATTCCGGAGATGCCCACGGTGCCCAAGATGGATCTTCAGGCCATGGAAGATGGCTCAGAAACTGAGAACAGAGAAGCAGAAAAGAATGAATATGTCAAGTATACATATAAGTCAACGATGCTACTACCCATATATAATCATATATATATATATATATATGTACATAATATTATAACATGTTTATATTATAATATATATATATATACACATATTATATATATACACATGTAATTAGATGTATCATATAACATCCATTTTGTTCATATAATAATATATAGTGGAAATATAAATCGTACACAGTCAGTGGAATCCGCTGGGACCCGCCAGGCTCTGGATGTAGAGGTGCTGCGAGGTTCGGCTGTCAGACAGAACTGGAAGAACCTGGTGATTTTTGTCAGGATTTAATGTGGTTAAAACAATAATAAACTACCCATCTTGGAATTTAATGGGATTTAGTGGGATTTAATGGGATTTAAAGGGATTTAAGTTGGTTTAATGGGATTTAATGGGATTTCATGGGATTTAATGTGATTTAATGGGATCTAATGGGATTTACCCTCTGGTAAACATACAAAAAGCTATTGAAAATCACCATAGAAATAGTGAGTTTTCCCATGAAAAATGGTGGATCTTTCCATAGTTATGTTGAATTACCAGAGGGTAAAACAATGCCATAAACTAGCCATTTTGGAATGGTAAACATACCACCCATAAAAATGGTGATTTAGGAGATGGTTTATGGCAATGTTTTAACCACATTATATGAAAAGATCAGAAATTTCATATGATAATACCTACAATATCCGACAGATGAAAATACCTAAATGATCCTAAATGATGATAAGATTTAATCACCATCTATTGGGATGATTTTTACAAGAAATCATAGGGATTAATACCACTTTCATTGGAGTCCTTGGAGGTCGAATGCCTTGAGAAATCCGCCTATTCTGATGGTTGAAACCACTCCAATCCTTGGATTATCTTGGATTCCTTGGATGATGGGAATTTACAGGAAACCTCTACAGAAACATTAAAAACCCATGGCTTTCTGCTTCAGCGTGTCCCAAGAAAACCAATCCATTGAGAAACAATGGGCCCGGGCTTCACCGACGATCAGGGGTGATCCAGCAGTTCGTTCAAGTCTTAATCGCGCACGACGAGAACATCGACCCGGAGCGAAGCGTCACTGTCTGGGATCTGGTTGTTTGGTTTCTTTCGTTTTTTTTTGGAATGGGTTCAGCCATCCATCCATCCATCCATCCATCGATTTTTCCTGATCTTCTGCGATCTTATCTAGAATCTAACTCAATCTCCTCACCTCCAATGAAATCCTATCCTATCCTACCCATCCATCCAGCTATAGTCATATATGCACACATTAGTGTGGTAAACCCAATAACAAACCATCCCCAATATCACCATTTTTATGGGTGCTATAAACCATCCCCAACTAGTCGGTTTACTAAAATTGGATTTTTTTTTTTTGATTTCCGACAGTATACCTTCTACATTACCCACCCTAAAAAATGTATATTGGGGGGTGTACACCCCCTCAAAATATACATTTCTCGGTCTTAGAAACACGTTTTTTCAGGGAATTCTCATATAAAATTTAACTCTTTGGGTCAAGGGGGATGATCCTTCTACACTCTACACATTAGACATGAAGGGATCCAAAAGGTCCAGGATTTTCCCAGCTGCAGGAGAGACCTTTGATGGAGCTTGGCCTCACAAGTCAACACGCCGTAGTGCTGCGGGACGCGGATCACAGATGTCATGGTTTTGGCCATGTCAGGTACCATGTGACTGTGGTTTCCCACTACTTCAAAGAACAAAGTTAAACGTTGTCGTCCAAGTAAAGCCATGACTTTACTTAAAGACACTCATTGACTGCTGATATATATCTACCATTTGGCCATACTAAAGGTCAAAAAAGGGTGACCTTTCCCCTGAGACTAATCGAATCCGTAAATCAATCCTCAAAATTCTGAATGAAAATATGTGGTTTCCATGCTCAAGTTTTTGATTGGTTTTCACGGGGTTTTTCACGGTCGTTTCATGCACTTTTCACGCTCTGGGTTTGTAGTGGGATTTGTTTGAAACTCTGGAGTCCGGTATATATTTATACTAGTACTCATTGGGTCTGATAATGCCCAGTGAACACATGTCGCTTTCAAGACCAAGTTAAACTTTGTCGTTGTGAAAGCCCCAGTTAAACTTTGTGGAAGACTGAGTGGGTTTCCTAAAATGGTGGTACCCCAATAGCTGGATGGTTTATTAAAATTAATCATTTTGGGGGTACGATTATTTTAGGAAACCCCCAAATTGGAAGGTACCTACTATAGACAAGGCCTATGTATTTGTACTATGTGTGACTTTTTTAGGGGGATTTAATCCCAAAATATGGCCCCTATTTTAATGGTCCTAACGTACCTCCATTTTGTATCCCCCACAGATCCAACAGTTCGGCAACTGTAGTGATTCCAACAGTGCAAGGACCAGCTGGCAAAGGTCCTACCAGGCCTCTCACCGCCGTTGCCAGTTTGGGAGCTTGGTTTTGCCTGAAATCGTAGGTGCACCACCTGGAAGATGGATTCTTCAGTGATTTGGGTATGAAGTGGTACTGGGATGTTGGGTACCAATAGCAACCAAACATAACAACCAGGCAATGGATGGGTTTCATTACGTGTTTGATACTGACATCATCTCTACCACTTGCGTTGCTCATTGCCAGCTTAGATTCGACAGAAGAGATAGTATCACACGAATTTCAGGTATTGCCATAAATCTCAACCGTTAAAACTGAAAAATACTGAAACAAATAATATATATATATATATAATATATATATATATACATGTAGATCATATGATATAATATTCCATGGACATTACCTTTTCGTGAAACTATCATTGTACCTTTGAGCCGAAGCCAGTGTCCAAAGACATGGAACAAATCCGAGAACAATGGATCTGTCATGGCCACGGCCTGGTGAGGGGCTTGGTATGCTTGGTTCACACCCGTGTCCAAACATGGGAGATGGCACGAAACAACCAACGTCAATAATTAGCAAAAAATATGACTTACTGGTGCTAAACGTAGGGAATGGATGGGTTGCTGGGGGTTGCTGCGGGTTGCTGGGATGATTATTGATAGTTCGCCAGTGGATCATTCCCGAAAATTCCCTGCTAAGCACCAGTAAGATGATTCATCAGTGGATTTCAGGTGATCTTATCTTCAGACCTATCTTTGTATATGTGGCTATGGATCAATACCTGATTAATACCATTTTTAGTGGGATGAACATCCATTTACCAGCTATTTTGATGTTCACCAGGGGTACAAGGTTTTGACACACTGCCATGTGTGTATTATTTGTTGGTTGGCATTGCTCGGTGATGGGATGTGATGGCTTGGTGATCTGCAGATGATCACATGACTCGCAAGTGGTTGATAGCCCATACCTGGAGATATTGGATTCAGTCTGCCACAGTATAAATATTATATATAAATATTATATACATTATAGTTCATTAGTACTATAGTCATATATATATATATATATATGCACTGGGGTTAGTCACAGTTAGTCCCTATGGATCCAGCCGTGCCAAACAGGAAGTACGACGCCAGTCGTTAGTTAAATCCCGGGTTTTTACCATGGGAAAAGCTGTAGGAATCGAGGACGAATCAACTAAAATAACAGGCAAAAAATGACCAGTTCCTTTGATCTTCTAACTTTACCGCAGTTATTGAATCAGCTTGGATCCCAGTCACCAATAACCATATCACTAATCATTCACCAATCATTCACCTTTTCCAGCACCTTTTCCAGCACCTTTGACGAAGTGATTTCACCCATCGCTTCCGTACTTCCGAGGTCACTTTGATCTACGACTATCCTTCCATTGCCGCCATCACTCGTCTGGTGGAACATTCCACTGCTGGCACTGCTGGATCAGCTGGAGCACAGGCGCGGGCCCTAGAGGAAAATTGCTGGTGATTTGCTGGTTGATGATTATAGGGATTTATAGAAATTTATCGTGATTTATGGTGATTTATAGCGTTTATGTTGGGGACTTATAGTGATTTATGTTGATGTTTAGTGATTATAGTGATTTATAGTGATGCTTTATAGCGTATATTGCGATTGATATTTGCTATAAGTTGATGTATGACTACTGTAGCTTGATCATGGTGTATAGTTGATATCTATAAATAACTTGGTTTACAAATCAACTTGTGGTAGAAGCGACCCACAATTCTATGACATTGGTGTTTTGAGATGATGGTGGAATTTAATGCTCCAAATTCATCGTGAACATAATTCAATGATATTGAAGAGATATATTTGCAGATGATATGATATGTTTACAGTATATTATTTATGCACAGGAAACAACTCTTTTTTGTTTAATTCTTAGGGCACAGTGCCACGTGTCTCATGTGGCTTGCAATTTCAGGCCGAAGGACACAGAGATGAAGGGAGAGTGAACTACGAACGAACTAATCAACGACGGGTGAACGGTGTTGAGAATTGAACACGGGGGATGATCTAATCGGATGATCTCATGATATCTTATCCATTCTTATCCATTTTCATCATATCTAATCTACTCCCTTGAACAGAAACAAGGCGTTCGAGTTGTCCAGTTTTTTGTTGGGTTGCCTTCCCTCCGGTAGTTGATAGTTGGAATATAGCTGTCAGCAACAAAAACAAAAAGGTACATTATGGTCCATTTTTATATTATATCCATTCATGCTCCAGTTCTTATGTCATATCCCATGAAAGAAATCAATTTCCTGGGGGGAAATCCCATATTTTGCTGTGTGAATTAGGGTGAATTCTCAGGAACAGAAGCCACATAGAATCATGGTGAATATCCATGTTGATCCACAAAATAGCTAGCAGCTAGTTGTTAAAGTAATGTTTTACATAGCTCTTTGTTTCAAAGTAGAAACTTTAAATATCTATAAATGATAACCATTAACATCAACCATACATATCATAAATGATAACAATAATAGTAATAGCCATACATATCCATCCTTGGGATATGCTGAAGATCCACAACCACCGGGGATTCACGGCTTTCCCAGGCAAGTTCCGCAAGGCCAACTGAGCGCTGACTCATGCATGGCTAGTGCAGATATCTGATATGGATATTATACATATATATATGTATATTATAATATATATATGTACTAAATATTAATTATTAGTTATAGGACAAACATCTCAACCTAGACCTATACGTAGTACATGGAGGACACTAACACACTGAACGGTTGGTAGTAAAACTATTGGGAATTTCATTATCTAAATCTAAAGAAAAGCAACCAGTGAGAATAGATCCTCACGCAGCCTGCAAGCGATGAGAGCTAAGTCATTCTTCAGCTGGTGGCACAATGTGGCCACTGGTGGATTCAAAAAATGATCACTCCTTATCCCATTGGATTGTTTTCCGGGAAGAATCACAGGATCCACCCATATATGTATATACCCTCTGGTTATTTAACATAGCCATGGAAAATGGTCCATTTATACATGGTTTACCTATTAAAAATGGTGATTTTCCATAGTTATGTTAGTTTACCAGAGGGTATATATATATACACATTTAATCATTTTAAGAATTATGGTTTCCGGTACAGATTTTCCCACCAATCCAATGGTTATCCCATTTTAAACCGGCGTGATCCTGGCATCGATGACTTCATCACTCCATCCGCACCTGGGAGTGAAGCTGAACCAATTTCCTGCGCGGAAAAAGGCTGATGTAATTTGGTGATGCCCTTACGAAAGGCTGTGGAAAGATGATTTCCCATCGGACATATAATATCCTATATACATATATATATATAATATACAGTATATATATATACACAACTTACAGTACCATTCAACATGCGCTCTACTCTCCGTTGCCATGTTTGATTTTTGATGCATCATGATGCATCATCCCAGGTATCGTGACCTACCACAAAAACTACAAGGTGGTGCCCTAGAGCTCCCATATTAGCCTAGATTAACCAGCTGTGCTTATAACTACCGTTCGATGGAGATCTAAAGCCATAAACATAACTTTGCGTAACTTATATAGGTGACATGAATAAACTTTATTCATGTCCATTTCTTCATTAATGTCTTCTAGGTAAATCCACAGGTGAAACATGGTGAAACCATCATAAGTCCTAGCAGCGCGCTGGGGGCAGCACTAATATGTCATGTCTTCGTGTCTTGGCAGCCATTGGCCCTGGAGCCCCTGGAGGTGATGAATCTGGCAGTTCCACTGGCCAGGAGAGATTTGTTTCAGCATCGAAGTTTCAGCCAGGATTGTCAACTTCGAATGTCGTTTTCTATGTTATATAAAGTTATATAACTGCTAAATGTACTTCATCAGTTTGTTCATTAGTTTCTTCATCAGTTCTTTTGTTTGGGGGAAAGGAAACCCACTGAGACAGGGATAGTTGGGGTGACCTTGCAACCGACGCAACGCCACGGTGTGAATTCAATACGGTGCCACCGCAACGCCGCAACGCCACCGCCCAACCGGCCCAGCGGCGACGCCATGGCGCAAAAGGGGACTCCAAGTGCTTCCAAAGCTGTGACTTGGGCACAGATAGCCCCTGCAGTGGGAAAACCTGGGATGGTTGAGTAATTACGTTGAACATCTTTAATATATCTTTAATATACTGATTGGTGGTTTGGAACATTGGTTTTTCATGTTTCCATCTATTGGGAATTTTATCATCCCAACTGACGAACTCATATTTTTCAGAGGGGTAGGTCAACCACCAACCAGTATACTGTATACTTGAATCTGTTTGTCATAAATGAAGCAGTTTTTGCGGAGGATCTAACATTGGCAATGGCAAATGGTTGCCAGTATGCAGGGTGGGTCTGGTGGAGGGAACATGGTGAAACAGCTCAAAAATGTCACCAAATAATATGGAGTACAGCATAGATGTTTGGGGCTCAAAAAACTGACCTATCCGTGGGATTCCGTGGGTACATATTGACCATGGATTTAACTTTTAAAGTTGTTCAGATAATTGAATGGTTGACCCGTTGACGAGAAAACTGAAATCTAAGATGCGATTTCCAGTTACCTTTTGTTGTTTCCTTAATCTGGCCTGTACCAGATATCAGAGATGGGGGAACTGACTATGCCCATTTTTCTGTTTTGTTGCAGCAGTTGTTTTGGGGCAAACTTGGGCTTGCCATGGCTTGCCGCAAGCTCCACTTCTGGGTTTGTTCAGTCACCAATCAGATGAACAGGAGATTCATTGCTGGTTACAGCATCATGAAGCAACAGGGAAGCAGAGTAAGCTGCTTACTGTGCATGTGATCTAAAACATTCAAACTAACACCTAAAACCAACTGAAACCGTCATTTTGATTTTATAATATGTTATATTCATATGGCTGTGCTAAAAGCGAAAAAGGAATAAAGACACGTCCCATCCCATGATTTATCATCATTTTCCCATAAGAAGATAGCTATTTCAAGGGTATACCAGTATACCCCTATTTCCAGACATACCCAGACAATCAGATGAATGACAAATCCCATTGAGATCCCATTGTGTCCCATAAACATTCCATCCCTTTAACACCCATAAGAATCCCAGTCAAATATAGTCAAATGCCTTTAAATCCCAATAACATCCCATCAAAATCCCATCAAAATCCCACACAAATCCGAACGTATTGTACCATCAATATAAATTTGCCCATCAATAAATGTACCTCCCATATATATATATATATATTGTACATCCCAAATGTAATCCCATCATATCCCATCGGCCCCATTTATTTTGGAGCTACATCCTCGTGTTTTTTTGTCAGGTCCTGGATTTCGATCCGAACGAAGCCGATCCCGTGGCGTCGCTACGGCTGGTTTATCTAGGGATTTTTTTGGGGGATGAGTATAATGGTATTATAATGATATAATGGATATCCCATGATTAGTATAATGGATATTGATAAGCAATGAGTATAATGGATATATATATATATATATATATATATCGCTATGAAATTATATATTTATACTCATTCCATTGAATGATATTAAATATACTAATCCATTTATAGATATAGGATATATATATAAAACAATGGATTAGTATAATAAAACTGGTTGGTGGTTTGGAACATGGCTTTGATTTTTCCATCTATTGGGAATAATCATCCCAACTGACTAATACTTTTCAGAAAGGTTGAAACCACCAACCAGATAAATAAGGAATAGGATATCCCTATGAAATGGATATTGATAAGGTATAGTTCATAGGATAATGATACATGTATGGTATTAGTATGGATAAGGATTAATGGCATAATATGGTATAGTGATGTATAATGATTAGTGGATTGTTAGTCCCCCCAAATATGGTATTAATTTATATTAATTTATATTGACCCATCCCAATATGTATATGATAGGGATACTAATGTGCATATATATATACTGTATATGCATGAAAACAATGGTTCAATGGGATGAGGATAAAATGTATACATTGTACCCTACAAGAAGGGAGTTTTTGGATCCATGAATATCAACACACACATATAATAATAATTATTATTATTGTTGGTGGGATTAACAATTCCGTGAATTGATCTTATCACAAAACTAGAGGTATTCAGATAAGAGGGGATTAAGAATAATTAGGGATTCGGATATTATATAATGTGTATACAGGGGATGAATCCCATATGGGGGGTTCCTAAAATGGAGGGATCCCCAAAACCATGAGTTTCAATACTAAACTGGTCTACTGACTTGGATGATTTGGGGTTCCCTCCATTTTAAGAAGCTCGGTATGTATGTAATATGTAATATAATATATATAATTATATATATATACCCTCTGGTAAACATCACCATAACTATGGAAAATCACCATGCTATTAATGGGAAAATCCACTATTTCTATGGCCATGTTCAATAGCTTTTTGTTAACGTTTATCAGAGGGTATATATATTCAACATTATGGGTCAAAAGTGTGGTACCCGGATGGTACCCGGATGGTACCCGGATGGTACCCGGATGGTACCCGGATGGTACCCGGATGGTACCCGGATGGTACCCGGATGGTACCCGGATGGTACCCTAAAATAGCTGCTGTATGTGTATGGTTCTTGCCATGGTAACAATAGGCTTTGACCCGTCTCCATATGTATATAGTAGGGATATTTATGTGTATATATATAGGGATATTAATTATATACATATACATGCATATGTAAATATAATAATGGTTGAATATAGGATGTGGATATACTGTATAAACATATACATATGAATATACATATACATATACATGTACCCTACGAGAAGAAAGTGTTCGGGTCCATGGATATGTTTATTTGGTGAATATGACTGATATATCAGATATATTATGGGGATGTAGTGGGATATTCGCAGTGATTTTATGGGATATTGCTTTCCACCTTCATATGATTTGGCAATGTAATCTCGAAGTAGCTGGCTCTTGGGCCCCACTTGGGATAGCTAAGTGGATTTATAACTTGGTCAAGGATAGGTCGGATAGGGGGTATTTTTTGATATCTATCTATCTGTATAGTTTTTCTTCATGGGATTAGAATCAACAAGCAGAAATGCTGGCCCAGCTCGTGGAATTGGAATACATTCATTGTGGGACTTAGCCCCGCAATTTTCATGGCTGGAGGGTCACATCATTGGCTGGGACTTCACCAAGAAGTGATGGAATGAACCAACAAAAGCGCGGATTTCCAACCAAAAAGTGGGAATTTCACAAACATGTGGGGATTTAATTTATGGTCCCCATCGATAAAGGGGAACATGATAGTCAACGAGGTGCTTTTGGGTTTCCAGGTTGCCGCTGCCCCAGTTTGTGCGTTTTGGGATCTTTGAAGTAGGGAGAACCACATCATTTGGTGTGCCCGATTCTTGAACATACCCATTTACACTTATATACATACTTATTTGTGTGGTAGAGATACAAATCCCATATACTCAATATATGTTGTATTTCCCTACACTTGGGTCATTTTCAGGATAAAATTTGGTAAATTTTCCGTACATGGAGCATGTAGGAATGTACGTGCATCCCCCAACCGTAATTATTCACACAGCTATGTAAATTCATTGTAGGTAAATAATAATCTATTTCCATGGACCAGAGCTAGTGTTAATGTCAACCCTCTCATTGTAGGCGCCTCACTTGGGGTTGAAAATTCGATCTCAGATCACTATTTTGAAACATGTGTAACAACAACAAACAGGGGTGATCAACTTCAAGTTCGTCATATTGACTACGCGAACTGACTGATCTTAGTTGACTTCCCGGGCTTCAAAAATACCAGGCCGAAACGAAAGCACGTGATTGTCAACAAACCAGTTCACCGCGTTACATTCGCAGGTGATATCCTGATTCTTATTAATATATACATACAGACAACCATGCGGGGGTCCCCAAAAATCAAACAGCACAATCAGGAAAAAGTAGCAGTTTACTATAGTTTACATGTCCGTTTCCTTTAGATCTGATGTGATCCATGTTTCTTGTTGGTCAAACGTCCTGAGTTTTCAGATGTTTCGGTCGGAAACTGCGGAAACAAAATGAACGCCACACCATGGCCAGGGTGGAGCAAACTCGACGTCTGCTGAGTCAAGTCGAGGCCGCCAGAGGCCGGTGAAGTTAGTGAGGGGGAAGTAGTGGGAGCGAGTGGGGGACCCCAATGAACTGGTAATTCTTCAGCTTCATCCATTAATATGTGATATCTATACTGTTCATTAACTTTTTATGGGATATATGTCATTAATTAATCAACAGGGGATACAACGTGCCCAATGTTCATCCAGTTTTTTGATGCCTCTGTTTTTTGAAAATGGTACCACAGAAAAGACAATTCATGGGCGTTTCATCCCCGGTTGGCTACTGAAATTCCACATCAGCGGCCCCTCCAAGCAGTTTCCTATGCAGCTGATAGGACCCGATGGCTTGCGAAAGGTGTTGCATGTGACAGCTGGGGAGCTCAGTTTGGTCCAGCAGAGCCAGCCAGGTGCATTGGGTTTTTGGTTTATGGTTGATGGTTTACTCCATTCGTTCTACTGGTGATTCCAATGATCTAGAGTGATTTATAATATCATGATTATCATGTGATATCTACTGGTTGAGCTTTGGATTTTGAATCTTCTATGGTGACGTATCTTTTCAAACATCGAACATGCATGGATGTTGGCCATTCTTGTCAAAATTAAACCATTGATATAGCCAGTCCAGTTGTATCAAGTTTCGCCCACCGTAGCCGTTAGCCATTTCAGAAGGTGAGCTCACAGCTCATTTCATGGAACATCCCATCTATAAATGGATGTGGGGCTAGCCCTATTTCAGACAAACCCATCCTGGGTTGGTGGTTTGGAACATGTTTCTTTTCCATAATATATGGGATATATATGGGATAATCATTCCCATTGACTCATATTTTTCAGAGGGGTAGGTCAACCACCAACGTCACCAACCAGCATCTGTCAATCAACATCAGCTGAGAACCAGCAATACGTATGTGTATGTGTGTGTACTGGGGGTCGCAAAAATTGCTCACATTTCACAGTGACTGTGGTAGCCGGATATTTGAACTGACTGACGGACCGAGCCTTTGCCAATGGAGATGCAGTGCATGTTACCCTCTGGTTATGACTAACATAGCCATGGAAAATGGCCCATTTATAGATGGTTTACCTATTAAACATGGTGATTTTCCATGGCGAACTGTTAAATAACCAGATGGTAATAGTTTTTTTTTCTGCCAAGACAGTAACAAACTACAGTGAGTGGTCTTGCCTGCATCTTGCGCGCAATGGATCCTCATGCGCGCAATGGACCCTCGCAGCTTGTTGACCATCGCCTTTTTAGTGTCCACTGTGACAACAAACCCTGCCAAAGACGAACCGCGGCCTGAACCAAAGAAGTCAGCCGCGCCCGCAGGAAGTTGTTGGTCAGTGGGCTTTAGCTTCGAAAGCTGCTGTGCGCCAGAATTTGGTCCTGAGGGAAACACGGAATGCTGGGATGACGTTTACACCTTTGAATCCTGTTGTGAGAGCGGCGGAGATCCGCAAAAGGTGGGCTGCAACAGCTCCTGGTGCTGATTCAAAGATTCCTTTTGGATGATGTTAACATGTGTCAAGCATAAATAAAGGGATGAAGATCCAGGATTCTCATTGGATTCTCCCAATTGTTCACTTGTTTTCATATTTTTTACATCAATCTTTTAATGACCCGGGCGGCTGAACGTTCCAAAAGCAGCCAGGTTCCTACTTCAGGCGCTTTCGGAACTTGGCCTTTGAATACTACAACTTGGGACGGTCCAAACCCGCCTTGATCGAGCTCTGGCCGCGCATCCTGGCCAACTACGATGCGCGCTTCCTGCTGTGCCCCCCTGCGGCCTTGCAAGCGCAGCTGCTGCAGATCGAAGAACGAGGTTTTTTGGAGAGACCGGAGACAGTGACTGAGCAGTTGCTTGGCAAACAAAATGAGAGCTATAAAGTTATATGTTTGGGGATGAACATGTTTTTGCCAGCTGTTTGTAAGTTCACAAGGGTACGTCCATAGCAGTTATATAATTAACTTATTGGATGGAAAATGAGGCAGTCAGTAGAAATTTGGATGATGGCGGCTAGAGTAGGAATATCATGAGAATAGAAAGGATGCTTCCTCAGTTTCCTCAGGCATTTTCAACACCAGAATTGCGGCATCATATTACCTGAAAAAATATTACTGCATATTACTGTACAGGATTATTTTCTCAAAGACGTTACCGAAATCATGCAAACATATTTAGGTGATGGTTGCGTTTTTCCCTACATTTCCACCATGTCACCATGTTTTCCCAATTTACTCCGGTTCCCAACTTGAAACTGGTATGAGGGAAACACTTTACAGCAAACCCGGCTCCTTGGGAAAACTCTTCTCTTTCCTAGGGACAACAAACATGAAAAAACTGGCAAACCCTGTACACGTTCATCCCGTGAACATCCGTGAGCCAAATTTTATCAGTGCCGCAAGTTGTACTGGAAACCATCTTAAACCACCAGTGTTTTATCATGTTTCCTCAAAAAAACATCAGTTTTCCGGGTGAAATCACCATGGTTCATCATTTAGAACCTGGCTTTTGTCAGCTTCTTCCCTGTAGAAAAACCTTCAATAAGCTGCCAGGTTGCTGAGCTACACCCGCAACCTCCAGCACGCCTTCACCAGCAGTGAGGCCGAGAAAACGGACTTCGATGCCTGGCCCTTGGAGCTGGGTCTGGAGAAACTGCGGCAGAGTGAGCGGATCAAGGCGAAGCAGAGGAGATTTCGGAGGTTTCCAGATGTCACCCTGGTCTTGAGCTACTGTCACTTGATTGATGATGATTATCTATATAATATATATATAATATGGATTATATCTGATTATATATGATTGAAGCATTTGCTACTGTTACTTGATTCATCGACTGATTCATCGACTGATTCATCGAGTGATTGACTGGATGCCTGAGACATTTTCATCACTGATATAGACATGTTGAAAAAAACATCTTCGTATATATGGAGCGACAAAAATTATAAAATAAGTGTTGAGCTATTGATAACTAGCATTTTGAAGTTTTTTTTTGCTGGTAGGTGGATGCTTTTAGTTTTTTTTTTTTAAATAGGGATGTGTTGAGCTATTGTCGCTTGATGCTACTTGATGAATGCTTGGGGGAAGCAACTTATGGGCAAAAAACTTAGCATCAGTGTTGAGCTATTGTGACCTGGCAGATGTTCGAGTTTTGTTTGGGGGGGTTGAGATTGTTCTGTTGGGTCGTAGCAAGTGATTTGAGCGTTGAATTAGGTTCAGTATATAATAACTTGACATTTGATTGTTGAGTTTGGGATGGGCCAGCTCATTTGGCAGCTGTGACATATGTCTCAGATGTTGTTCAATTATCATTCTATTATTTTCTATTATTAATTATTATATTCTATTGAATCATTGAACGATATTTTGCTGGAGACGGTCTCTGTTTTTTTCCAAATGACAGAGGCTCGTTTAATGTCCTTGCAACTTACCCAACTCAAGATCACCTCGAATTGATTCCTCCCAAGGAAAATCACGGAAAACATATGCGTAACATTCAGTTCAGAACTTGCTTTCCATTGCTGGCAGCGATTCTTCGAGGTCGAGAGGAACTCAGTTGGATGAACAGTTCCTTCAGTCGCAAGGTTATGCCCAAAGTGGACGTGGTGATGGTGGCCAAGTGCCCAGGTGTCGATGCCATTGAGGCCGTGCCCTTCAAACATCTCTGGCGATCTGTGGAGCAGTTGGATGCTGCGCTGATGGATTTACCCTCTAGTAATTTAGCTATCGGAAATTGCCATGTATAAGTTGAATTACCTTTAAAACCTGGTGATTTTCCATGGTTCTGTTAGTTTATGCTAGCGGCGCTGTTAGCGACCCCATAGGAAATCACCACTTTATAGTTTCTGGGGGTTTCGGGTGGGTTGGGGGGTGGGGTTTGTTGAGGGGTGCAACAACGTTTAATAGCTTTTGCATTTATAGAACATGCAATTTTACTTGACGTTGCTTGTAAGGTGCAGGTGATGCCAAGCTACTGAAGGTGACTTCAGCTAATATATTTTATGCTGTATTTAACGTTGACTTCTTCTAACATAGATGATGCTACGCTATGTCAGGTTAAGTTGAACTAGCATATATCTTTGTACGCTACTTAAACAAACCTTGCACTTGCACACATGTCTTGCACTCTCAGTGGATGCCACGCTACTTGACGTATACCTGCACTAACATACGTGATGTTACGCTACTTGCTTTTGATGGTGGGAGGTTCGGGTAGGGTGGTGGGGGGTGGGGGGTTAGGGGGGGGTGCAATAACTTTCAATGGCGCTTGCATACATAGAAGATGCTACACTACTTAACATTATATAACTTCATTTTGAATAAGATGTTATGCTACTTCAAGTTAACCTCTTGTCACATACGTAATGCTGCGCTAAATCAAGCACACTTCATGTAACATAGATGTCGCTACGCTACTTGGTGTTAACTTCATTGCATATAAGATGTTATGTTACTTGCAGTTAACTTCATGTAACATAGATGATGCTACGCGACTTAACGTTAACATCATATTAAAATAAAATTCAAATGTATGCTATGCTACTTGAAGTTCACTTCATGTAACAAAGATGATGCTGCGCTACTTAACCTTAACTTCATTTCAAATAAGATGCTCTTGTGAGAAAGTTGGGTTCTTGTTTTTTTCCAAAAATAAAGGGTCCTGAAAACCACAATTCCAATGGCCCAAAATGAAAAAAGGCTGGCCCTCCTGCAAATACCAACACATTTACTGTAAAGCCTTTGAATCTTGACTTCTACAACGCTCCAAAACGCAGGTTTTTGAACTCTTGCCATTCTGAACAATTTCAAATTCCACAGGATCGCTATTGGCGCAGGTACCTAGTTATCAGAGGGTATGAATTTCAGATATAATCGGTTTAAATCATCCCCCAAATTGGTTGATGTAGGCAGATCCAGCTGGGGAATCTTCAGCCAAGGACGTGGAGGATTTGCCTTTGAGGGCTGATGAATGCAGTGCCTACCTAGGAGACTGGGCACTGGAGCTGGGAGACTGCATGACCTCACAATGTCACGACGTAATTAAATTTGAAGGTTGGGATTTATGGTAATTATCCCAACATCAATCCACATTAATTATCATTAATCCACATTAATTCACCAACCAAACTCACCAAACTTTTCAGGTTGATGCCTGATCATGTTTTTTTTTACCCAGATCAATGGTATTATTTGTGGCTGATGTGACGAGCAGGGGGCAGGGGTTTTGTGGCTGGTGTGGTCCATCTGGAGTTTGTGGAGTTTTTGCCGATGCCTTGTAGGCCATTTGATTGTCAAAGCCCCAACTTTTCTGTAGGCCAAATCATCACATTCTTTGGATTTACACATCCCATAGGATCCATGGTGCTGCTTATGGTAACATGGATCCCATCAATATACCCCAGTCATGTTAGCATTAATATACCAGCACCATGGGATCCGTCATGGGAATGTATGACAAACTATGTATTTCCCAGTTGTTGATCAAACTGATCCCGGGAACTTCCGCTATGTTTTCAATATGATTTTCAGCGATGTTCCAGTGCCAACAAGATGAATCAAGATGACTGGTGAGCCTTGCAAGGATACCTACATCATTACTACTATGCCCTTCCGAGACACATGGTCTTTGTCCATGCGGACATGCCGGACCACATTGGAGCCGGTCGGCCCAACATCATCGATGATACCCTGCGGGCGTTGATGCACGGGGCCAGTGTGCCCTTTGCACATTTGGGGAACAATCGGGTAACTTGTTCGTGGTTTTTGTTTAGAAACGGTACTCGTATTTTTTTTTTCCTATCTTTTCCTGGATTCCCTATTCATTTGGGATGGGGTTTCCAAGGTTTCATCTCTTGGAGTTTCCATTTTGATTTGATTTGTCATGACCGAATTTCAAATCTTGAAGTAATGAAGTTCTTATTTCTTATGAAACTTCCAGCCCCAGTTGGGACGACATAAAGATTACCCCAACTTGACGTGGCTGAAGCCAGGTAACCATGAGATGGAATCCAGACCTGATGACACCCTTGTGGAAAGGCCTTTTTGGCAGTAGCATCGCACCAGCTGCTGGCGAAGTGAGCACCTACTGCTGCTCGCACTTTGTGTTGTCCCGAGATCGCGCCTTGCTCCGGCCGAGACGCTTCTATGAGAACGCGGTGAAGTTTGTGATGTCGCCGGAGAGCTACTTCTATTTGCCCAGCAAATGGTCACCTGCGCGACAGCGTCGGGCTGCGGACTTCGACATGAGGGGCCGCGTGGTGTGTCAAAATATGATGTTCCTTTGGCACATCTTCTTCGGCGAGCCGCTAGAGTTGCCGCATCGGATGTACGATCCGTCCCTGCCCTTGTTCCTGAAGACGCGGAACATTCGGACAGCCTACATGGATGATGATGGTTTGTGACCGCAAAAAGATGTTAAAAAAAGGGGCTTCAAAGATGTTCAAATTCAATCTACAACGCTGGCTTGATGTTGATCCGTTGTTTGGTACGTTTCGAGGATATTCATGGATATTCACCTGCAGGTTCCAGCTGATGTTACTGGGCCCTGAAAGGGCCGGGTAGATCAGTCAACTAGCGCGGCCAAGTCAAGTATTTGTCAGTTGTTTGTTCCGGAGTATCCTGCTATTTCTTACGGGGTCAATATGGATGCTGAACATCTCTCTGAACATTTTGACCCAGTCTTTGTAAATAATGTTACAAGATATTAGAAGCATGTTGGCAACCGCTCACGTGTTACAATGTTTAGACTATGTTGAGATATGTTGATGTTATTTAAGATCAGCGACGCGTATATTCATGAACGGTTAACCATGACGACAGCCATAAAGTTCAGATATATCTGCTATATGGCTATAAGATGCTATAAGGTGTAAATTATATAGAACCAACATAACGAAACTAACGTAAGTCATATATGAATTCTGAATCTACCAACTTAGCTAAATCAAGTATGTACATACATATATATATATTATATTATATTATATTATATCTTATTATATTATATTATATTATATTATATTATACTATATTGTATATATATTATATAATAATATAATATATATATACATATATTATGTTATATATGTATATATATTTATTACATTATATAATATAATATAATATAATATTATATTATATTATATATTATAATATATTATATATATATTGTATATATTATATATATATATATGATCAAGTATTATAATTCTTGTTGCTGAAATCCTATAGCCTTTACTGATTCAGAAACCGCCCAGGAACCCGTTGCTGCAGCCCTGAAACATCGCGTCGCCTGCGTGACCTGTCGTTCCAGGCCCTTTTTTCAACGGAGCAAATCTGGGGAGAAACTCTGAGAACCCAGAAATCCTCACAGATAGGGGACGACCCAAAAAAAGTGCATGGCATAAAACTGAACAATTTTGTTCGCTATTCATATGTGATTTGGGTTGGTTGAGTTGGTTTCATAAAGTTTGCAACCCATGGAACTAGGGTTTACAGTATACCCGGTAGGCATTATATATATATATATGTATACTTTATAGATAATTATGCACCAACCTGATGAAACCACCGTTTTAAATTGACTTCAGGCAACTTCGGAGTGACTCTGGTGGGATGTGTTTATGGTGGGATATATACTTTAAAACAAAATCCAGGTGATTTGATTTGGGCCTGTCTGAAAATGGGGGATACCTCCAAATTGTTATTTTTATCTATTTTAGCTTTAGCGGGGACATTTGCAGTATAACTATATAAATCATGTTTTTGTGAACATTCGTAAAATGAGGCTGAAAGAATCAAGTTTTGGAGTACCAATTTTCAGATCACCAATGGTGCCTCAGCTCCTGCAATTTCTACACCTAACACACCAATCTGCTCAATCTCCATCCATTGATATTCCAGCTCCCATTTACATCATATGTCCCAAGCGATCACAATTCTTGCTGCAAACTATTCCCATGCCAAACAAGGGTGGGAATCTCAATGTTTCTCACACACCTTGGGGTCCCCCTATGTTAATGAACCCCCATATCATGTCATATCATTTAGTGTTGTTTATATATATAATATAATATATATATATATCATATCCCTCTTAGACTCTTAGATCCCTATCATATTTTCTTGATCTACAAAATACAGGAACTGTTACCCATGTGTTATTGCCGATAGAACCGTAATTTATCTTTTGGGTTACAGCTTCTCCTTGAATCCTTAAGTATAAGCCAAAGGTCCGATCATCACAATGTAATACAACATATATAATTTATTCATCCCATCAATGTATCACACATGGATCCCAAGTGACTATCCACTATCCACATATATATATATGTGAATTCACTTTTACTTAAGTACCATTCTATCCCCTTCTATCCCCTTCTATCCCCTTCTATCATATCAAGCTATCATGTTAAAATTCCAAGCTACAATAGTCAACCATAGATCATCCAATCATTGGGTCACAGGATCATAATATATCAATATTATTCCAAATTATAATGATGACAGCCATTCCATCTATCTATATATATATATATATATATGTATGTATATGCATATATATATATATATGTATTATATACATACAATCATTTCACACATATATTATCCACTTTATATAGTTTATCCTATTCATCCCATCCCATCCGAAAACGTTATGTATGTATAAATATATATCAACTATATAGCCTTTGTTTTGGTAGTATCTGAATAGTATATATAGCTAGAATCTTAAACAAAATAAAGTAATACTACTATATGTTCAATTACTCTGTGTAATAACATATAACAACTATATGTATAGCTAAAGTACTATCTGAATACTAGATTGTGAACTACTATATAACTACTATATAAATAACTAGACTTTTAAGATTCTGGTAGCTTCTCCTCCCACAGCCAGGCTAGAGCCGTTGGTGACCAACTTGGTAACCTTCAGCGCATCATCCTCGAGCCCAAAGCGGGAGTCGCAGGAGGGGGCGTCTACGTAGACACCTGTGCCATGGTCGATTTTCATGGGATCTATAGAGGGATGTTGATGGGTTGTTGATGGGATTTCAATGGGATTTAGTGGGATTAATCGGGATTATGACATGATTATGATGGGCTTTTGATGGGATTTAAAGAAATGTTGATGGGTTTTTGATGGGATTCAATGGGATTCAATGGGATTTTAAAGGATTTTAAAGGAAATTAAAGGGATTCAAAAGGATGTTAATGAGATTTAGTCGGTTTTTATTGGTATTTTAGGCGTAGCAGGTGAACAACGTAGATGGTGAACAATGATGAACGATGGATAGACAAGGATCTACGATAAATTGCTTATGGTTGGATAGGGGAAGTGTAAACTCAAAAAAAAATGGATGCAACAATTGATTTGTGTGCTAAAGACGATGAATCTGATAAAAATATGTTTGTTGGGAGATTCTGATCATACATTTTGACAACACCGTAATTTTAAGTTACGACCATGCAAAGCTAGCCATGTTTATCTTCCAGTCAAGGTAGCGCATGTCCGACTTGCTAACATTTGCCAACTATGGAGACTACCTGACAACTATGTTTGGAACATATGTTGACATTTGTTACTTCAGAAGTATGTTCAATGAGTATCAGGAGGATGAGTTGGAAGTACACATCAACAATTCCATTGTGGGAATGGGTCAAAATTGGGTCCCAATACACAAACTCAATTGGCTCAGCTTAGTAATATTGAACACTCTATGTTTTTGATTGATCATTTTGAAGGATATGTGTCTCCACTTTGAATTTTGAGGTGTACCATTTTTGTTGACCTGTGAGAACTAGAAGAACTCGCCGCGCCGTGAGGAGTCTGAGGCTATGAATCGTCCGTTGCCACTGACATCATGGTGCGCTCAAAACGGTCTGGAAACGACCTGGCCGACCTGTCACCACGAATTTTTGGGGTGCCAAAGGGACAAAAAGCCTGGGTGCTTTCAGTAGTTATTCAATAATACACGTTTCAGTATATACATATAAATATACATACATAGTTCATCTATCATCAGCCAATACTGGGTTCATAACCAACCAGCAATATGGACGTGAGATACATGTGACATAGCCAAGGGCAGAATGTCATAAACGCTTTGAAGCTGCGGTATATGCCCCCAATCCCTTTCCAACAAATGGTGGTATACTCTCCATCATGCCAAAATCTTCAGGCTTTGCAAGAATTCTTGCCCTAAACGGATGTTGACCACTAAAAAAAATCATCAAAAATCATCAACTAAAATCACAGACTAGAAATCACAGACTAAAATCATCAACAAAGTCCGCTAAAAATCATCAACTTTTGGACTTTGAAAAATCACAGAGATTTTCTCCACAGGTTGTCGGCGGACGAGAGCCGGGGCCTGGAACCTGCGTGCGACCCCTGAGGGAGGGGTGAGTTGGCGTTGTTTTTTTTTTTTGTTGGGTGGGGAGTATTACAATTTTGAAAAGATCCGTAATTTGATATAATTTGTATATAATTTAGATATATACATATATAGTGTATTGATCTATCATGATCTATCTATATACTATATTTATTGTATATACAGTAGTTTATTAACCATGCGAAATTCCAAAACTTGCTTTCCCCTGAGAAAATCTCCGTATACTATGCAAAAATCGTATTCCACATACCTGTGCGGGAAGGTACTCCACACGGCCAACGCATACCACTGCTGTTTCGTAGACCATAGTGATCCGTAGTGAGTTTGAGGCTACCCGGAGGGAGTATGGGGAGTTTCTGGCTAAATATCCAAAGATACTATAATTATATTGTTTAACAGAGATATGATCTGTTATGATTTTGCAGAGTTTTTTTTTGGGGTTTCTTCAAATGGGGAAATCACAAGTCGGACTGTATACCCTCTGGTAAACTAACGTAACTATTGGAAAATCACCATTTTCAATGGGAAAACTCCACTATTTCTATGGCCATTTTCAATAGCTATGTTAGTCATTACCAGAGGGTCGTTACATTTCTCGGTGACTTTTGCATCAGAGATTTCACTGACTTTCTGCCAGGCCTTGCGCACGGCAAGATCTTGCGGCCCTCTCGGCATTCCTGGCCTCCTTTGGTGGAGGTAAACCTGGCAGCAATGGGGGCACTGGTGTTGAAGCCCTTTACCATTAACAAGTAATGGGGATGGGTCAAAACCCTGGTGCCCCTGGTGAACCCCAAGTCATAGCTGGGATTTATGGATGTGAATAACCCACTAAAAATGTATCTATAGGTATTGACCCATACCCAAATGGAGCTATCATTCCACAAGATGGGGTTGTAATTTACTGACTTAAAACTGCTGAAGCGCCATAACTGGGCCAAAACTGTGGAGGTTTGGGTTTCATGGGAAGTCAACCGATATGATGTAGTAGATATTATGATATAGTTAAAGATGTTTATGAGAAGAATCTTTGATATAGAATGTGAGGAAATTCCTTCAGGTGGCACCTCCCAATCATAAGAGATTGATTGAAGGCGTATCAACCAACAACCAGCCGATTGAGAGTCGGCTGATGTCGTGAGTATGGAGGGCTCACCTTCTGAAGAGGCTCAACCCGCTTGAAGGATTAAACATAATTAGCATTGTTGATTGGTTATGAAACTATGGACGATACTACATGGTTTAATGTTGGGCTCTGATTAGTGTGGCCCCCCCTCAACAATTTTAGGCTATTCAATAACTCGGCAGTTTCTGTTCCCCCACTCAACAATTTTTAGGATAGTCAACTTAATTAAGGATTTCAATTGACATCAATCTACTTTCAACTGAGATTCCTGTTAAACTTCAAAGAAATGTATTGATAAGAAAGGATTTCAATTGAAATCAATTTACTTTCAATTCCCTTGAATCTACTTTCAATTGATTTTAAATCAAAAAAAACAATGCACCAAAAATTTTTGTGCACAATAGGGTACCATCAAACAATTGCATTATTGAGGATCTGGGTCACTCATGGGGTACACCCTTGAAAAGTTGTTCGGGTGCTGTTTTTTCATAAGGAGTTTAAAAAGGCATCTATTGTTTTTGGAAAACCGTGCATTTTCAAGGCTTTAGCATGGATATGGCTGTCTAAAGTAAATGGACCAGGTGTGCAAAATTAAAAAAACATGTAATTAAGTTTAATTAAGGATTTTTTTCTTGAACCATTTTTTCCTCCTGAAAAAAAATGATCTGAGAAAAAACTTCTCACAAGAGAGACTTCCCCCAAGACGCTCAGTTAGGAAGGGAAAACACCTCACAATAGGGTACCATGACACTAATCGGAGGCTAACATTAATGGGGATTATGATAACCCATGGGGTTGGGTTACCTCTGAACCAACCAGTATAATGGGATGGCTTATTTGAATCATGTCGATAAGGGTTTTGTTGCCCCCCAGTAGTTGGTTACAATATTGAATCATGATGGGTGCAAGCGCCATTCTTGATTGTCAACCAATGTTTGACAACTATACCTAAGCTATTTAAACTATATCGAAATCAACACTGTAATTGTTGACAATTTACCTGTGATAGCAAACAGTGATTTACCAATTGACATCAATTTACCAAGTACTGTTGATCGTTGCATCCCCGGGTTTGCCAAAAAATCAGGGGTTTTTGCTGCTTGCATCCCTCCTGCGGGTGAACTCCCTATGTTCTGTGGACGAGATCGCAATGTCTGATGGTACCGTAAGATCCCTGTTTTTGTTGCGGACAGTCCCTCCAAATCTGACAAGTCCATCCAATTTTTGACGGTAAACATATCAGTTGTTCGAGTCCATCCAAAATAAGTCAAACCCATCAAACATCCAATCATTTATTGGTCAAAAAAGGCCCTAAGACATGCAGTTATGGCCCTTAACAATCAAACATGGAAGTATACTACGTAACTCCTCTAACTTTCTAATTATAACATATTATAACTAAGGCTTTAAGGTCATATATCCTAAGCCCATTTTTTTTCTGCTAAGGGCCCCCCAAAGACATGGCCATTCCACGGCGCCCCACGGGCGATTCCTTCGTAGGATCCAGCCTGGACGAGACGGCCGACGAGCCGCTGCGGCGCAGTAGCGGCCGAGGCAGTGGGGTGCTGCGCTGTCAATACCATGCGCAGCTTGGACGGTGAAAGCGATGTTCACCGCTGGAAAGTAGGGCTTGAACGGTTGAACCATGACCCATAGGATCCATGTATGCTATATATATATATTGAGGGTATACAAGTACTTGAATTAATAGTCAGGGTTTATGAATACAGGGTTGACATCATTTGATTGATCCAGCCAATTTATATTTATTTAACCACCCGAAATGGGATGTAAGATGATGTAACCTTCATTGAATTCTGTAGTAGACTAGCCAAATTGGAATGCCTGACCTGAGTCCTGAGCTGGTTGTACTGTAGAGGGCTAGCTGGCAAGCCAACAGGTTCCGCAGGGTTGATTGTCACCCTTTGGCAAGTGGAATTTGATGTTGCAAATTCATCAAGGCTTCCCCAAAACAGAAAGAACACTAGATTCATATTTTATTGCATATAATATACAATATTGGTAACATGCACTTTACTAGTTTTTTTCACAGTTTTCCATATTTTAACTACTGTATAGTTAACGTTTCATTAATTAATTAATTAATTAATTAATATATATATATTATATAATATATAATATATATATATATAATACATTATATAAGACAATGGCCTATATACTAACTCTAGATGGATTCATGTTTTCTCATCATTCGTGGCCTTAGAGACAACCTGGACCCGGCTGTACCTTAGGCAATACTGTGGCTGCGGCTTCCGCTGCACTTGCTGTGCCCGCGGTTTCAGCCGCCCCAAGAAAGGCGGGCGGAAGGAGTTGGGGTTCAGCGGCCAAAATGATGATTTGACCAACAGAACGAGGGATTGACAACATTGAACCAACGAAACATAAGGGGATTGTTATGAAATATGGGAGTATACCTCAGTCTTTGCCGAGAATCAGCCAAAAACAGTCCTCAATCCCCGATTCGTGGGTCAACTCAGTGATTTTATCCCCGAAGATTCGTGGGTTTTTCGTATTTCCAGGCTAGTTCGATGATGTTTTCCCCATCTTTTCCAGCTTTCCCAGGGATCCCATGGGCATCGTTTTGTGGAAATCCCATGGGATCCCAATCCTCCGCACCCAGGTGGCGCATCGGCCACCGCCCTGGCAGCTGGGGCGAGAGCTGAGGGACGGGACGGTGGTGCGCAAAAGGCACCAGCAAGGACGTTTAAATCATGGTTGCCATCTGGTAAACGTTTACAGAACTATGGAAAATCACCATGTTTAATGGGAAAACTCAATATAAATGGCCATTTTCAATAGCTATGTTAGTCATTACCAGAGGGTAATAGGTGGTTTATACATGTTTGTACAATGAAATTATGTGGAAATAAAGCAATAGGAATGCTTAATTCCTATTCATTGCACTTGGTGATACCATACTTGATGATTTAAAAACATCCCCAAAAAGACCCAAGACCTTCCAAGAGGTCACGCTACGATTTCAGAAGCTATGTTATCTAAGGGAGCGCCGTAGCCACCCCTTAGCCAAACCAAGAAATCACAACAGGATTTGGTGATAACGATGTTGATAGCACCATTTTTGGGAGAGATGGTTGGAGACGAGCTAGACAAAAAAAACTCAACTTTGGAACTCTGACACGCAAATGACACGCGTGTCACTGGTAGTGACACCCCCCCGACACGCATTAAGGGGTGCCGTAGTGACACCCCCTAGCCTAAGGGAGCGCCGTAGCGACACCCGCATCACCTCACCCGACACTCAAATGACACGTTTCACACGCGCCTTTTTTGGGGTGCCAAACAAACAACTCAAAATCATCGCGACTCGGTGGCCTTCGGTGGCGCAAAGATGAGATGTATATCCCACATGGCCCAAAACAGGGTTGAAACTACCTTAGAAATTAAGGGGCGAAGTGGTGACAATCTTGGCTGAAGAGGTGCCAAAACGACACCCCTTGGCATGTTCTGGCCGATATTTTGAAGGTTTACACCACCCAGCCCATTGGTAAATTTGGCGATGATTCCGGATGGTCTACTATTGTGTTGCTAACATTAAGTTGTGGTGATTACCAAAAAGAGAAGAAACAATATGAAACAATAATGACTCATTTTACAATTGGTTTGATTGTGGGGCTCACTTTTATGGCTCCGCAAAATGAGTCGTTTGACTTTTAGAGCATATTAAAGATACAAAACAAAAGGCAGCTGTTCTCATTTCAATCTATACAAAAGAACAAGGAATCAAACATAGCAAACCCGACCACCAGACCACCAGACCGCCACAACAGCATGTCTTTTGACTATCAATATATAAGTGTAATAACTTGTAATTTGACCATCTAAAGATGTGGTCCTGACCACCCAGAAAGAGGGGCTCAAATTTGGATATCTACCGTACATCAGCTGATGCCTTGAACTTGAAACATGTCCCTCTCTGTATATGACATATACAGTACTGTAAATGTGCAACTATTGATCAACTATGTACATATGCACAGAAGGACATGTTTTGGTGCTTAAATAATGCGATCATTATATAATCATTAACCACTAGTCATAGTCTTATATGGATATGGCATATAAATGTACAACTATTAATACATTATCGACTTTAGATAGTGCACAGATACACACACCGCTTTCGTCCCAAGGCGGAGGCGGCGACATTGGTCCGGGCAGCCCAGGTTTCTGGTTGGCCGGGATGATTTTGAGGAAATCCAGGTCACATTTAAGCATGAACACATATGAAAACGATGTTCAGGGAGGAATTTACTTAAAGGATAAACTTGGGAGAATCTATTGTAAATGATTTGTCTATGCTAGATTTACCTACATGAACGAGTCAGGTAGTAAATATTCCTGGATTCCAGGTGCATATGGGATGGTAGTGACGGTAGTGACGGTAGTGTACTTGGATCTTGGAGGATCATCCACGGATCAGTGGTGACAGAAAACCTGGTGATCGTGAGTCCCCTAAGTATCCCTAAGTACGTTATCCCATCTATAAATGGATTATAACACTTATATACACTTATAATTGTTACTACATGTTCTTAAGGTTATTTTTCCTTTTCGGAAGGCTTTTGGGGCAGGAGGCAGCGCATTCTTTGCCAGACTCACCAGTGAAATCTATTTCAATCCATTTCGAATCTATCACTCGGCCTGACTTTATGGAATTTGGGATCAAGACCATGTATACTATTATACAATTATCTAATACTATGATACATATTATATATATACATACTATACTTTACTTTACTATACTATGCTATACTTTACTATACTATACTATGCTATACTTTACTATACTATACGTAATATATTATACTATACTATACTGTACTGTACTGTACTGTACTACACTGTACTAGGTACACACATAATATATATATAGTATACTTTTACTATTACTATTACTATTACTACTACTATTACGTTTATTACTATTACTATTACTATTGCTATATTATACTAAACTATTTACCTTAATATGTTTTACTGTACTGTAATATGAATATATACATACCATTATGTATATACACTATGATTTGCAAACATATATATATATCCCATAATATATATATATATATATACACTATAATTAATATTAAAGTACATACTATAATATATATACTATAGCATATACATACTATTATATATATATATATATTTACTGCTATATATATATATTTACTATTATGTATATATATA
>Ga0126342_10000293_pt1 | contig 48498 bp, 53 predicted proteins | sample Cyp1metagenome_FD_92528 | JGI IMG/M metagenome (GOLD analysis project Ga0126342, IMG submission 92528) | Coral microbial communities from Lord Howe Island, Old Settlement Bay, Australia - Cyphastrea 1 metagenome | ecosystem: Host-associated > Invertebrates > Cnidaria > Coral ...
ATTGCCACTACCCTCCCGCCACAGGAGCTTGAGTCGCGAGTGGACGCGGCAGGAACATCACATGCATGCATATCCAAGACTGAGAGGTCACATCAAGGTCAGACATGAGTGTACAAATCACACATAGTTACATACTTGTAGGTGTGAAAGTGTATGGCTTTGTGTATGTTGATAACAAATTGTGCTTCCTATCTTGTCGCATACGCAACAGGACGACTGGCAAAGAGTAAAGTTGTAGACAGCTCCAGCTGAGGCAGAAGAATGAAGCTGCTCTTGCAGATAGCTCTGTTGAGCCCTGTCTTTGCATTGAAGACCAGACTCATTGTGGAGGCAGAAAAGACGGGATAAGTTGCCTTAGAAACTTAAAAGTGAAAAAGGAAGGAACATGGGCAAATTTGAACTCCAGAATGTCAGCTGAAAGAGGTGTTTCTTTTAACGCTTTAGCAACTGCTGAAATGTCCACGTCGGCGACAGGAATGGTCTCACAAGATCAATGCATCGAGGACGGCGCAGAGTGGTCCGATCACAGAATATCACACAGACTGAGTCGTGTTCAGACTTTGGGACGGAACGCTGTGCCACTGATTGCCACTGTTCGACAGGCAGACCTTGCCAGCTCCATGTGTGGGAACAAAGTTGAAGGGCGGAGATTTCATTTGTGATTCCGTCGAATCGTTGGATGAGTGCAACGAAAAGTACACTACGACCGGTACCTTGGCCCTGGAAAAGTGCTTTTTGGGTGCATCATTGGACTTTCATAGGACTTTCATGATTTTTTTCACAGCTGTGTGCTTCAAATGTCGGAATGTGTTGTCACCTCTAGATCGCATGTTGTCAGAGGTTGTTTGCAATGTGTTCAAAGAAAGATCTGCAGTCATCTTTACTTTCAAACAGTTTCAAGTCCAAAGAAACACCAGAAACATCAGAAACGTCCGGCATCCGGCCTTCAGTGAAGTCAGATTCTGGTCTTTGACACATGCTGATTATTGTTTGATTGCTGATACATGTTGATTCTTTGAATTCTTTGAATTCTTTGAATTTGAGGTGAAGGTGAGTTCCTCCAATGTCAGATAAGTGGTCCCAACTGCCTGGCAGCGGGGCCCTTCTGCAAGGAATACCTCTCGGTGGAGTTGGAATATTTGTGCCGCACTGAGAGAAATCAATGCCAAAAAACATCGAAAGTTGAAAATACTCTAACATCATTGAAAACATCTAAAATCAATATTGAAATTGAAATCAACCCTAAAATCCATTGAAATCCATTGAAATCCCCAAGTTTGGCGCCCCATGTCTCAGGATTGTGGGAGGCGGTGGAGGTGGTGGTTCCGGTGGAGGTGGTGCAGGTGGTCTCATCCAAGGGAAGGGGCTGAAGATGAAGGCCGGGCCCTCTGGGCAATGTAAGAAAAAAAACATCTAATTTATGGGAATAATGATCCATAAATAATATGGGACAGAGATATGGGGATATTTTTGGGGATAAACTATATATATATAAATTCGATATATATATATATATATGTATAATATATATATAGCTAGAAATATATACAGAAATATCTTATTTATATCGAATTAATGCATATCTGCTTGATATCCAGTGATGATATGGTTCCATCTAATGATGATATGGGCTTGATATGGTTTAAAAAACACGTTAACATAGGAATATGTTTAACAAATATCTAGAAATGAAATACTAAACATGTTTGATGTTGAGTATCTCCTCGAAATATCGAATGATGATACGTTTGTATGTTAAAGTCTTCAAGAAATGACGAATTGCGTGGCCGGATTCTCAAGTTTGAGTCATCCAGGCTGGTGATTCCCTGGTGGTGATCGTGGGTGGGGGCGGCTCCGGTGGTGGTGGCGGTTGGAAGAAAGCCAAGAGAAATCCTGGCAACGGCGGCATGTCGAAGTTGGGAAGCATCGAGGCACCGTCGAAGCCAACTGATCTTTCTTTCAGTGTGTTTCCAGGTAAAAATTAGAACAGCTATGATCAGTTTCCAATGGGCAACGGTACCAGATTGACTCCACAAAAGTTGGATGAGTCGCACGTGCCACCCTAGAATTATGATGACCAGCCCATGTGTGGGTCCTAATAGCCTGATAGACCTGAGATTTTTATCGAAATTTCAACAACTACTTGGGCATGGGTGCTTTCTCAAGTCTGAGCTTTCAGTATGTCTTTGTTTCTCTCCCTAGTCCCTACTTGGAATGAGGGCTCCATGAAACTATGTGAAAAATGAACTCAAGCTTTGGAATGAGCTACCTGAAACCACGATTTGCGAAGCAAGTTCCTGCGCTAGGCATCTGGTGGTGGCCGGGGCGCTGGAGGCAAACGCTTCAAGAAGCCCGGCAGCAACGGCGGCTCCGGCGGTGGCGGTGGCTTTGACCATCCCAATGTGAAGAGGACGGCAGAAATTCGTCACAGAATGCCGGCGAAGGGCAAGGGACCGTTGTTTCACAAAAATATTAGTGTAAACTAATTGTAAACCATGGGTACTCTGCACAATTATTCTAGCTCGCCAAGTCTGGACGGCACAATGAGAATGAATGTATGGATATACCCCAAGTCGCACAGTTGAGGTGTGTCTTGAAACGCTTGAAACGAAACACGGGCTACTCCATGAACTCCAGGAGCAGCGGAAAGAAGGGCCAGGGGAATGGTGGAGGCCGCAGCACCCGACGAAGCTACGGCGCGGGAGGCGGTGGTGGTGGCGCCGGCAAGGCACCTCGGTTGTTCCAGCCACAGTCCATTTCCACATTTCTTCCCGAATCATACCCTTCACAAAATTCCTTTTTAAAAAATGTTAGAAGATGATGAAAGATCTATGTATGAAAGATGTATGAAGATCATCAGAATTATGTTCACAGTTTGGCAAAGAAATGGCTTGGAACAGGAACTCTTTGAGCTGCGACATGCAGTGGGAGTTTCAATCCCTGAGGCTGGAAAGGACGCCAAAAAGAAACACTATGGTGGTGCAGGTGGTGATGGAATTCCTTCAGATATCACAGGTGAAACCAAGTGGTATGCTGGAGGTGGTGGTGGTGGAGTGAACAAAAATGGCAACAAAGAGCTGGAGAACGGCGGTGGTTTGGGCGGCCGTGGTGGTGGTGGTAAAGGCAGTTCCTGGGCGAGCGAAGTGAAACATGGCGCGGCAAGCTTCACAGGGACTGACGGAGAAGACAACACAGGTGGCGGTGGAGGAGGCACCGACCCCGAATGCCGTGTGGGCGGTGTTGGAGGCTCTGGCTTAGTGGTGGTGCGGTACCCGTCTCCTGTGCCCCTGATGGTGGGTGGTTCCATCACCTCCAAGGGTGGCTATCAGATCCACTCCTTCCAAAATGTGGGAACCTCCAAGTTGGAATACGATCCAGGCCAGGCCAGCTGAATTTTTCAATATCTAGCATGAACAGAGGAATCAGCACATGCCATACCTTTTACCCAACATGGCATCAGTTTTTGGTGGAGGTCTGAAGGCCCTTGAGCTCCAGTACCTGGTTGTGGCCGGTGGTGGTGGCGCCGGTGGCGGTGGCGGCGGAGGAGGTGGAGTGCTGCAAGGCGTTGTGACGATCAAAAAAGGCGAAACATGGAAAGTGAAGGTCGGAAAAGGTGGTGACGCCGGGCAAGGAGACCAGATCTGAGAGCATGCTTTGATACCAATATCATACGTACATATATATATATACATACATATATATAATATTATTTATTTGGTCATTCATTTATTTATATGTGAAGCTGAGGTCACTTTGGGTTCTATGACATTTAGACTTTAGCAATGACTTTTTGGGGAGGCAACTGTTCAATCAATTCCAATGCCTGTGAAAAGTTAAACATGCAAACTCAGGAGGACAGAAACCGGCCAACAACAAGAGGAAGAGGCGGGAAACAGCTGGAGAGAAGAGAGCTTTAAAATCTGTTTTGCCGAATGAGGATTTAAGGAAGCTTCATCAGATTTTTTGAAAGACTTTGATAAATTGATAGAATCTGACGAATTTGATGCGCATGGCGAGGTCCACGAAAGGCGGCAAGTCCCGGCTCGGTCCGTTGGTTGCGGTTGGTGGTGGCCGTGGTGCTGACAGATCTAAAAGTCCAGGAGCTTGAAGTCATGCCCGAAGGAAGTATGCAAAAACATCAAATCCTTTTTTAAATCGTGAAATTGTCATTGAAATAGATATTGATGAGTTGAAGGAATAGTCAGGGAATAGTCTGATGAAATCCAAACCCAGCCCCTGAGTTTTTTCGAAATCACGGCATGGAATTCCTTGCCGCAGGAAGTGGAGGTTCTGGTGGTGGTGGACGTTGGGATCAGATTAAGAGAAATCCCGGATTTGCCGAGCCAGGACAAGGACATCCCGGAGGCGGGGACAAGGCGACAGAATTTCGATTTTGATCTATCGTTGATCCCACACATGGTACATGATGGTACATGGTGCAGTTAGTATTACTACTGAGTTACTAATGACTGGCAGTCATTTTCTTCAAAAAAAACGTGGGACCCACATATCACATCTTCGTCGCCGAGTATTTGCATCGAACCCTCACTTATTTTTGCAGTAGCCTCTATCAATCTCCATCAATCTATAGTGTCTATATGTATCATTATGTATCATTATGTATCTATAGTCTATCTAATCTATAGATTTTGTGGTAGAACCACGTGCGGCTATGCCAGGTATCTCCAGCAGAAGCAGCTGGGGAGGCAGTGCAGGTGGCGGAGGAGCTGGTGCTGCCGGGAAATGCTCCCGAGGCAAACATCGTGGTGGCCACGGCGGTGACGGGATCCCCTCAGACATCACCGGCAAGATGAAGTGGTACGGTGGAGGTGGTGGCGGAGGAGTCAATTACAATGGCAACAAGAACTTGAAGGATGGAGGAGGGAAAGGTTGCATGGCATGATGGATGGTGTAGGATGGTATAGGATGCGATGTCAAAGTGTTCTTGAAAGAATATGTCAAGGGAATTTGTTCTTTTTTTTGGTGCATTTTTTAATCATATGTTTGGTATTTGAAAAATCTCAAGGCAGCGCACCCAGGTGGCAAAGGTGGCGGTGGCGACGGATCCAGCTTTGGTTCGAAACGAAGTTCCAACACCAAGAAGTTCACCGGCAGCAACGGCAAGAAAAACACCGGTGGTGGAGGCCAACTGGAACTGGAACTGGATGGTTTTTTCTTCTGCCCCTTTTGAAAAACACTGCTGGAAAATCGCAGATGAAATTGAAAGATATAGAAAGTGTATATATATATGTATCTATATATAGAAAGTATATGGAAGTATGATGCTTATGTTTTCATTCTTGGGAAGTTTTTCCACCACTCTGTGAGGTGGCGGCACTGATCCAAATTGCAAGCGAGCTGGAAGCGGTGGCTCTGGCATCGTTGTGGTGCGCTACAAGAGTGACGTGGCCCTGCTTCAAGGAGGTTCTGTCAAAGTCGTGAACGGAGCCTTGGCACAACCGGTTTTCGCAGGGGTTCAAGTGAGATACGTTCAAGAAAATGAGGGCACCAAAAATGAAGACCAATGTGTCAAGAAATCATGAAATAGCTGGAGTTTGCAGCACTATGTAGCACTTTTCTTCCCTACAACCGATTTGCAGAAATCTCTTCGCGTTGCTCAAGGAGAGCAGATTCACACCTTCACGGAGGGCACAGAGACACTGAAGTTTGCTTGAGCTGGCGAGCAGCCAGAACTAAAGGTTGACATAGCGATCGGGTTGGCACATGGAAGTCATGGTAGGCTGCTGCTGCCTTGTTTCACAATAGACAACCTGCAGTGATGGCAGTACAAAATGTGGATCCACAATTTAGCGCATTTGCTGCAGAGAGCAGAACTGCAAGTTGCAACCAAAACATTTCGGAACTGAAAGTAGTGCTGTTTATGCAACTTGGATCACAGCTGGTAGTTTGTTGCTGTAGCGTCGCTAAACATGGCGGCTTTGGGGATTTGGAGGCCAGCAATTGGAGATATCTCAAGGGTGTCACAAACCTTTTTCACCCTTTCAAAATCCTTTCGTTTGTTTTTTTTTGTGTCACAAGATGTCGTCCCACGTGAGGCGTCCGCTGCAAGCTTTGCACAGGCGGCTGACCACAGTAAGCCCGGCCCGAAGTCTGACCTTGAGGGGATGAGTTCAGAATGTCATGATATCATGATGTCATGGTTTATTATACGGTTTATTATTGTTTACCGGCCAAGAAAAGGCTGAAATCTATTTAGCAGATTTTGGCAGGTCTTGGAGTTTTGATCCGGACCCCGGACCCATCTCAAAGTGTTGAATTTTGCAGCAATATTTAAGCTGAGGCCGAAATGATAGTTTCCTCTCGCGCTTGGAAGAGGCACACTAAACTTAGCCTAGTTGTGTTGTCAACGCTGAAACTTCAACGCCAATCAGCTTGTCAAATGCCAATCGCTTTGTTCACCCAGATTTGCAGAGAGTCTTCTCAAATCTTTTCAAGGTGTTCCTCGTTTGATTTCGGACTTTTCAGACTTTTCCTCTGAGCAAACATAGGAAACTCATGGAAAGTCTACAGAATTGACAGGAGCTTCAAGGCATGCGCACAGCTGGCACCTTCAAGGTGGAGCGCGTGCTGGAATCTCCACAGAGTGGGGCTGTCACCGTAGCTGGCGGGTCCGGATGCCAAGGAATGCCAAGGGATGCCAAGTACTTGGTGATTTTAAGGGTTAAGGGTTATAGTGCCATGCGGATGGCATGAAAACATTCTCAAGCAGACATAAACAGTCAGACTCGAGTGACTCGGACCTGATCAATGCTAATTGTGATGTGCCAAGAAAAAAACATGAGCCAAAAAAAGTGAAATTTGATGAGTTTTGATGGAATATGGCATATGTATGCCTGGAATGTATGCAAAATGTGTATCAGTTTCTTGGATTTTAGTGGCTGCCAGGTCCAAGCCGGTGCTCAACTTTTGCGCCAACAACTACTTGGGCCTCTCAAGTCATCCTGCGTTGGTGCAGGCATCAGAAGTTGTGCTGAAATTTGTCAGTCACGATAGACATGTGTACATATTACATACATAAAGACGTATAATTATATATATATAAATACGCATTATAATGGTAATATGTCAAGTTATATACCCTCGTTGTACATATACTACCCGCTTTGTACATATGCTAAAGGATAGGTTGTGTGTGTATACATTTTGTATTGATGAGCAATTTATCCCAAGCGACCGTTGGTTACCTGGTTGTATCTCCACAGTTTCATGGCGCATCAAGGTTCGAATGGTTGCTTCCTATAACCGGGACCTAATCAAATCTAATCAACCTCTTGAGTTTTTTGGGATATGTCTATTGAACCTTCCTTTATCACCAGCCATTTCTTATGTGATCAGTCTTTCGAGCAATTCACCTGTGATGTGTGGCCGCTTGTCGCAGCCAGGCTGCGCAAGAGACTTTGAGTTCCCATGGTTTTGGACTCTCTTCGGTTCGATTTATTTGTGGGACTCAGGACGAGGGATAGAACGATCGTTTTTGACTGTGGAGCTGCAAGCTTGAACATTCTTTGAGCATATGTGGAGGACGTCCACAAGAAATTGGAGGCCAGTTGACGCATACGACAAACCAGTTGATACCATCTGTTCAGCTTGACGTGTCACAGGCTGCAATCAGCGAGTTCCATGGCACAGAGGATACGATTCTCTTTCCATCCTGCTTCGATGCCAATGCAGGTCTCTTTGAGGTGGGCACAATATTCTTGAGACACTTTCAGGATCAAAGCGGTGACAAAAACAATAGTTGTCAAAGATGGAAACAATGCAAAGATAGACTTCTGAACAACAGATTTAAGGCTATGTCCAAGGTCTACAGGCTCCAAACGATTTTAATTGTCAATACTTCAATGTCAAAATAGACGGCTTGGTTTTGTGTGCAACTTTGCTTGGCATGAAGCGCAGAGGAAGTCAGCAGATAATGTCACAAGGAGCCCTGAAGAAGCTCAAGACTGGAACGCTTTGCATGGCATGGCGGATCATCACGGATCATCCATTTCAGCTTCACACCTCAGATCCATTTCGCATCCATTTGCAGGCATGCCTTGGTCCAGAGGATGCGGTTATTTCAGACGCGTCGCATGGCTGTCGCACAGAATCTTGTGTTAGACAGTGATAGTGACGCACCCTGAAACACACAGGGTGACAGTGAGATGCTGAAGTCCAAACAATTGGCATGTCGAAGAAATGTGGCATCACTGCTTGGAATGCAGGGGCTCAAGAGATTACTACGGAAATCAAGACCACAGATTTGTGTCATTGAATTATTTCATACAGATAAAAGGACACAGCGTACAGTTTCCGTTGCCGCAAAGGTTGAATCACGCCTCCATCATTGATGGCATTAGATTATGCAAAGCACAGCGCCACAGGCGCAGAGACTGCATTGACAAACCTGAAATGTCGATTTTTTGCGCATTGAAACGTAGTGCCAGGATTATCTCGGCAGATTCAGATAGGAGGAGAGAAGAAGCGGTCTAATTAGATGATAAAAACTGGCCGGGAGACTGCGTGCCTTTTGAAGACGAAGCCCATCAGATTTAGCTGCTGCTGGCTGCCAAGACCAGGTTGACATGCGATTCTGTTCCGGCAGGTACAACCACATGGACATGGCACACCTCGAAGAAATTTTGAAGGAGTGTGTTGCCAAAGGGACCCGTCAGCGTATGATTGTGACTGACGGAGTGATGCACTCAGAATGTCCAAAACTTTGAGTTCCAAAAATCGGCTCAACAGGCTCAACATTTTAACGTTGCACAGCATCCACACAGCATCCTGAGGTCTTTTCCATGGATGGCGACATTGCACCGCTCCGTGAAGCTCTCAGGGATGGTTTTACGGTTTTATGCCAGGAGAGCTGAAGGTAGGAAAGAGACTGCAGAGACTGCGGCCATAACAATCATAACAGTTCAATGGATTGAGTGCGGGTTGCTGGTGCTTTGCCTGTTGATGCCTGTTGATGTTGAGGTTATGTATTTGTTCTCCAAAATGTTTGGAAATGAGGTGAAATCTGCGACCTTGCAGACAAGTACGAGGCACAAGTCTTTGTGGATGAGTGCCAGAGCCTTAGGATGAGAATCCGTCAGAAATCAGTAGAGCATCAAGACGAATATATCATTGATAGCAAAACCCCAAGAATGTACAAGGTCCAGCTCCATCTCATTTCGTCCAACTGCATGGACCGGTGCCTTCCTGACAATTCATTGAATTTGCCAGGGGTTGCAAAGCCATTTGCGGCCTAGGCCATGCCACCGGCTTTCTAGGCCTGAGCCTCAGCAGGGAAGGCTTTGAGAGTAAGCAAGACCTTTCCGTTTTCTCGTGATTGCTGCTTTTGCTTCACAATTTGGCAGACACTATGGTGTTTTGTGCTCAGGCATTGAAAGTCCATTTCGTGATTAAAGCAGTGCACACAATTGAAATAGAGATATCTTAGAATCTCAGATCTTTATGGGAAATCATGGACAGCCAGATTTCCATCAACAATGCCATCGTACGACAAGTCACTAACCCGACTCATCCTGACATATCCCCCAAAGCAATGGGAATGTGGTGGGAGATCCGGCCCCAGAGCCGGGATCGCCATGAGCGCACCTTGGGTGAGAGACTGGCTGATAGCAACTTGGAAAGCTATAAATGTTGTTGTGACAGATTGTAAGTGGGACAACAAAAAGCTCGTTTCCTGAAATGCTGCGATATTAAGCTTTAGCTCAAACTCAAGATATGATGTTAGAAGAAGTTGGAGTATGGATTTTGCAGAGGTTGCTCATAAGTCTTGCAGTTGGATTTGATCGTCAGGCATTGCAGGATTCGTCGTTGGCGCTGGACTGGGTACCACTGCAGGAACAATCAGTTTGCTCGGCTACAAGCCAGAGTTCAGGACAGCAATTTGGGAGACAAAAAGCAATCAGATCCTCTAACGAATGAGGACTAGAGAGAGACAAAGGCTGCAGAACAAAAACATCTTGGCCTAGCAGGAAAGAAAGACCAGCACTATCCAGTGAACAGAAAATCAAACAGAAGTGCTTCGGAGAGGAATCACAAGCTTAAGCATACTTGACGCAGGATGAGAGAAGCACAGCGCATTGTCCCAAAAGCGGCACTGGTTCTTGGTTCGGCTTTGGCAGTGGCGCAAGTGGCGCTTGGCTCTCAGCAAACCTCAGAGCTTTGTGCAGTTTCTGTGGATGTTTGTGGCTGTGCAGCGGACTTGGAGTAGAAAAAGTTGTGCATTTTGAAGGTTGTTTCAAGTTGTTTCTATTCGGTGTCTCCGCTCTGTTCGCCTTGGGTTTTTCCTCGTGAGGTTTCTGAAGGAAGGTTTGTACTTTGGTGCATGGCAAACACAGCTGGAACAGTTTCTCAAGTCCATCTCTCAGCTCCCAAGCCCTTCAAGTAGATGTGCCTCAAATCAAAGAGTCCAAGTGTGAACGAGATTTCTTCGGGCAGGGCAGGTAATGCTGGCAGTGAAGACACGTTTCGAGAGTATTCATCATTTGTAGGTAAGATCTTCAGGGCCAGATGAGAACGGTACAATTTGGAAGTTCAGCTTTGCACCAGTTTTTGGCTACATGGGAAACACATGAAGCAGATGGCTGAAGCCGGGTCCGCTTCATTGAAAACAGACAGATACAAAAGTTAAAAGGCAACGTATAGATTTCAGAACACGTGTGACAGAAGGTGTGTGAATGAACTTTGTTTTTTGTCACTGAAGCAAGTTTCGGTGTGTTTTGATTTTTGTTCAGTCTGAGGTGACCTTGAAGTCCTTGATGCCATGACTGCAATGTTTTCCACCGGGGCAAAATGCTCTGTGTGGAGCGAAGTTGTCACCCCAGAGTGTGCAACCCGGAATTGACTCGTCAAAGAGAACAACGCAACCATGAAAAGAATTTATCAGCTTGCCATAATGTCACGATGTGTCACAATGTAGCACAGATGGGGGCACCATTTCCCATCACGTAGCTTTCCAAAGACGTGCAGATTTCCCATAGCTGGCCAATATGTGAAGCAGTTCTGAAGTAGTGTGAAATCTTGTGGTGTGTCCGAGAGCGTGCACATCCTAAAGACTTCGCTACGTGTCTCTAAGTGCAGCTGCGAGAAAATCGTGGGAAACGCATCTTTACACATTTTCTATCATGAAAATCATGACATGACACGGACGAAAATGTGGTGCTGTCGCGTGCAGATGCTTAGGAGCCACAGGAAAGGGCACACCAGAGCTGTGTGGAGTCTCAGGACGGATAGCACCTGATGTTTTGGCTGGGAGCCTTGGACCTGTTCATAGTATGCTAAACGGATCCGTCATGTGGATGTTCAGTGGTTCCGTGGTTTCAGGTTGTGCTTTCATGTTGTTCTTCATTGTTCTCCCGAATGAGTCTTTAGAAAAGAGAGACAGTGTCGATCCTGGCAGGACGTGTCGATATCATCAACAGTACCTTGGGGAAGGCAGGGGCAGCGAGTATTTCTCTGAAATCTGTGTGTTTCAAGAGATGTTGCTTCATTTTCACCAATAGCAGCGACTGCTCTGCTGCTCTGAGGCGCTTGGTGGCGCAACAGGCGTGTGCGCAACGGCACACAAAGGTTGTAACTTACTGTAATGCCTTTCGGCCGCGTTTGTTTCGCAGGTGGCTACACTACCGGTCCCAAGGTGCAAAGGGGAACTTTTTGCTGGGTGTAATGGTCAATTCTTGTTGGTTGTTGCGCCTTGTCCTGATACCCTTGGCTCTTTCAGGTGCTAATTGACCTTGAGGCAGACATTGCTGCAAGAACACGGCACACATTTCCAAATTGATGCAGTGCTCAAGGTGCTTATTGACCTTCTGAGAAATAAAGCAAGGCAGGGCACTTTAGTGATGGTCATGTCTCGAAGTTCTTGATCTTACTTGATCTTCCAATGTTGGGAATTAGTGAAGTTGTTTGTCTCCTCATCCTCGTCAAAGGAATGGCTGAAGCTTCACGCAGACTCTGTTTTGTTGTGAACGCTGTTGTCCTTGTTGTCCTTCGTGTCCTTCTTTGTCAAGTTTTTTTGTTTACTGTTGCTTTGTGTCCGTTCTATCTCTGAGCCCAGCAGGCCATACCTCTTTTCCAATACACTTGCTCCATCTGCCTGAGACTGAAAGCACCGAAAAGACGACGAAAGCGCCAAATTTGGCCGAGATGTGTCAAATTTTTTAGAGCATGCGCTAAAATCTTCGATTCGAAGCTTTTGAATATCCTCTTTTGAGTTTCCGTTCAGCAAAAGCTGGACCAAAATCTGGACCAGATTAGTGATGAGCTCCAGCTGAGAGCTGAGGTTGCTGGTGCTTCTCTGGAGGTTGGTTAAGAAGTTACTGAAGTAATCCTGTGCAAGTAAGACTGTGGAGTGTTGAGTGTCAACAAGTGTTAGCTCCAGTGTTAGCTCCCCCAGAACTCGGTTCATTCCCGGAATCACGGAGAATCTGGACCATAGGTCTTCAAGATGCTGTCCAACAGTGGCGATTTGCTTCAGCGCTTGCAGGCGCCACGTTGAACCACGTATTCAGCCTCCTTCTGGTTGCAGGTTATCGTCGTCGTCGTCATCACCATCACCATCACCACCACCACCACCACGATCATCATCATCATCATCATCGTCGAATCATCGTCATCACCAACTGCGTGATGTGCAGGCGAATGTGAAGCACTTCCGCTCCTCAATGAAAGCAGCTGGCTTCAAACTCAGCGGCCACGAGCCAGGCTCTCAGAACAACTCAAAATGTTGAATGCCAAGATGGACAAGTGCTCAGCAACGACAAGTGCTTGTGTTTGTTGTTTAGGTGGAAAATTGGCTTCAGTTGTTTGGTGAAGCAAGGTAAGATGGCACGGTTTGCCAAAGTTGTGAGTTCGAAGAATCCGAGTCGGAAAGAGCGCGCTGCATGGGGCTCCTGATCTCTGTTAAGGAGCTGCCCAATCGTCCCAGTGATGCTGGGAGACGCCCGCCTTGCAAGTGAAATGGCGGATGAGATGCTGAAACGTGGCATCTACGTTACTTGGCTCAATTTGGAACGAATTTGGTGAGAACTTCTGGAACAGCACACTGAAGAGGACGAAGTGACTTCTACAGAAAGAGTTAGATTGAATCCGAGGTGTCTCTAGCTCAACATGATGCGTGACTCACTGGACCCACAAACTGGTGACTTTTTAGTCTGTGTCAAACCATAGAAGCAAATAATCTTTGCCCAGGTCATCGGTTTTAGCTATCCCGTGGTACCTAAAGGTGCTGCTCGTGCCGACCTTAGCGAACCTGACATGGTCTTTGTTAAATGTCAAAAAGCAGGCTCCCAGAGAAAATCAACATGTTTCAACATGTTTCAACATGTTTTCCTGAGGCATTCGCGTTCAGATGAGTGCAGCTCATGAGCCGGCACCTCAGAGACTTTGAGATTTGGGAAAGGATCACTTGGATCACTTGGATCGCTTGGATCACTTTGGCTAGTTGAACCCAACAAATTCTTTCAAGGCCAAACCAAGTGCAGCAATGCATTGACGCATTCGTTGAAGTTGGCAAAGCCAAAGGCGTTATTTGAACACGTCCGTTGGCCTCACCCCGAAAAATGCAAAATAGTCTAAAGTATAAGTAATATATAAGTACTCGTACTATATAAACCTTTTGCGAAATTTGGCCGGAGAGAATAGCACAGAGTCAAGGAGATGTGGCACAGCTTGTGTACTTTCAACCTAGCATTCAGCTGCAGAGCTGTCAAATGCTTTCATGCCAGCAAAGGCTGGGATGTTTTAGCCTGTGCTTTTAATATGTGTGTCCCACTGGCTGTGAAGTTTTGCTTCAAACCAGTGCTCCAGTTAGGAACAAGAGGCAGGTTGAAAAAGAGTGGAGCTGCGCAAGGGCCAGGGAGTAGCGGTACTTGGACGCCAATGCCACACTGCTATAGCTACAACCCAGAAGCTGCTGGGCTTTCCATAACTGGTTGGCTAAGGGCTGATCTTGCTGATCCAGTTGCAAGGACGTCAATGCCAACAAATGTATGTTTCCGTTTGTTATTCAATGTGCTCTTGATGGTTTGTCAATGTACAAGGCTTTTTCACATAGAGAGACTTCGAGCAGTGTGATGAACAGCCAGACATGTTCAATTCAGCAGCAGGGTCCATGTCGATTCAGCTGCTCGTCGATTTGGTTTTGGCGGCTTCAGTTTGTTGAACTGCTGTAGTGTGTGTATGTGTGTGCTCGGCCTTTGGTGCTCCTGCAGGATAGGATCAAAATGCCACGACTGATTTCACTCCACAACGCCCCAATGGAGCTCCCAGCATCGTCACTTGCCGTGCCTTCCACTCCCGCACGGGTTCAACATGTCGTTGCTCCGCGGTCAGTGCGAAGATCTCCTTGTTTAAGCTCGGCCGCTGAACATTGGAGACCAGAACTTGTTATGATGACAGCTCTCTTCGTTGGCATAGCGGAGAAACGACGTTTTCGTTTACCGGCTGTAGCTCTATCTGCAAAGAAAGAAGGGAAGGAAACTAAGAAAGCTAAGGACGCTTTCAGCAACAAGATCCGGACTTTTTTCGGCCGGGTCTATGCTCTCTTTTCTTTGCCTTTTGGTGGTGCTGGCAACTTTGCACAAGTCGATCAGGGATCCGTTGGTGTGGTTTTACGGTTCGGCAAATTTGATCGCATGCTAGATCCTGGGCGACACCAATTCAATGTTGCTGTTGAGAAAGTCATGATTGTACCCTTGACACTTGACAAATCTTGGCAAGCTTTAAATTTCCATTCTCGAATACTTCGTTCCAAGTTTGGAAAGTCAATCAAGTCCCAAAGTACACTAGTCAAGTCATGGAAGTTGAGAAGCTGAGGAAGATTGCATGTATTGATGTGCAACCGCAGGCAGACGCGAGGGAGAAACGGGTCATGAAGAACTGAGACCAACCCAGAGAATTTGGAATTTGTCCCTTATGTACAAGTTTGCCCAATGGCTTTACCAAATACTAAGGACCTATGGAAGGACAAACAACATTTTGAACGATGCTTTCCTTGAAACTGGACATGGCACATCTTATTGCGTCCAATTTTCTGGTAAAGACCCCGTTTAAATATTGCTGGTATCATATGGTAGAAACCCTGACACCTTTCATCCAAACAGCATAAACAAGAGAAATGTGATAAACCTAAGACCACAACCATCCCCAATGCCTGGCCAGAAGGATAGCTTTCTCACCATACTGTAGCAATGGACCCCCTTTGGCCATAGTTTTTCAAGTTGTGCAAAGAAAGAGATGCTGGTTTTGGTGCATCCAGAAACCTGATTGGATTTGGGGTCCTGGTGTCAGTGTTTCTACCACCAAGATCCGCAACGCAGATGGTGATGACGAAGGATAACCTCACTGTCACGATTGATGCCGTGTGCTTCTACCGTGTTCTAGACGCCACAAAGGTTTCTTGGCTTTCAAAGAGACTTTCCGTTTCAGTCAGAGGCCTACTGAGCATTGAGCCGTCTTCGACGAGAAAATGAGAAAGGTTTGAATCGTTCATTCGCGTGGTCGCTGCCAGGTTTTGTTCGAAGTGCAGAATTATCAACAAGCTTTGAGCAACCTCGTGCAGGTCACTATGCGACCTTCGGCTGCAGGAAATGACGAATTACCCAGGTCAATTTTGGAAGATGGTTTTCCTTTGTTTGGATTGCAAACAGCAAGGAGTGGTAAGATGGCACAAAGCCGAGAATACAACTGACCAAGAACAATGAGAGTGGAGACAATGATTGAGGACATAGCTTAGCAAACAGAGCGAGTGTTTTTTGTATGTAAACAGGGACGTGTCCACTCAAGAATGAAGAGCGTCAACAAAACATCTGAAAGTTTCCAAGAATGCTTCTCGAGGAAAACCGAAAGGTGTTTTCAAAGGGTTTTCGGTGACTCTTTATTCCTGGTCTTTTATTGTCGGTATTTCTCAGGTACAGTTGTTGGTGAGAACGACCTCAGTGAGATCTTTGCTCAGCGGCCCCGTTTGAATGCGCGCATCACGGAGCTCATCGATGCAGCCACGGGCCCCTGGGGGATCGAAGTGAGCCAGGCCGGGGCGTTCAATCAGGCTCGATCAGGCTCGATCAGGTTCAATGTTTTGACAATTCAAAAATTGGAGCGATAGACCAACCACCAGGGAAACAACATTTTTGACGCAATATAACACACAACATGACACAAGATGCAGCTTGTGCAACAATGTCAAATGCATCTTTAAATTCTGATGTGCTTTGCCATGGAGATTTCAAAGATTTGGGCTAAAATGCACCAAACTTGTTGCGAATACCAGCACCCGTGCAGGTGGAGCTGAAGGAAGTGCAAATTCAGCAAAGTATGCAGCGAGCTCTTGCAGCTGTTGCTGAGGTGAGCCGGATTGAGCTGGTAAGTCTTCAAACTTGCAATGACAAGTTTCATCATACTGCAGCCTGAAGCTTCAGATCATGTCTTGACAGACATTCACCCCTTTCAGCAGTTTCCAAACCTTGGTTCAAAGCCAACTTTTGAGTAGCAGAGACTATTTATGTCGCTGGTCTGGGATTTATGGGGATTCTTTTTGCACTTTTTGTCAACCTGTGACCCGATCTCTTCTGTTGACGACAGGTTCTGCCACTGTGTCAGCATGTTGCCGTGAACTGTTGAGGCTCAGCAAGAGGCAGAGGCAAAGTTGATTCAAGCACGTGCACAAAGGGAATCTGCCAGTATCCTCGCAGAGGCTTCCAAGGCGGGACAGAAGATTTCAGATATCGTGGATCTTTGAGATGTTGCTGTTTCAAGTGCTAAAAAAACTGAACACCGCTTCGAACGACCAATTCTTTTTTCGATGATGATGGAATGCAAGCTGCATATCCATTGTCGGCTTGTCAGCGGGTTGCCGGGTTTAGGCCATGGGAAACGACGCAGCTGCTCTTCAACTTCAATGGTTCGAAGCTCAAAGTGTCAATTCTGTTGGTTTTTTGTGGCACTTGGTTTGGACAACTCTTTTCCATGATATATTTAATTCAACTCCTGAGTGCTTTGATTGGGAATGTTCACCATTGATGAAAGCTTGTAAGACCAAGTTTGACTGAGCTTCTTCTTATCACACCCAAGACTGTATGCTTAGCTTCCTATGTTGAACTAGAAATACATATTGAGTTAATTGCCTGCCTGTGGTCTTCAGATTGTTCTCTTTTTTCTCCAGGTTCGAAACTTTGCGAATCATTGCAACGCAAGGGAAGAACGCTACAGTGATTGTTCCCGATCGCATTGACCCAGAGAGTGCTTTGCGCGTAACTGGGAATGGTAGCTCCGGCTCCTGAATTTTCAGCAATGACAAGCAGATCGATTTAGAAAAACATTGAGTTGAAAACGCTATCTCAATCTCTGTTGAATGTTGGACTGGCAGATGCTTTTGCAATGGTGCCCATTTATGTTTGCCGTTGGATCAATGCTTGTGCCTTTATTAAGAACCTCGCAGCCCAGTCCAAGTTCTTATATTCAAGCACCCCATGAACTGAAGTAACAAGACGAATTTGAATGGGTATCTGCTACAGATAGTTCCAAACATTCTTGAAAGGAATATTTATATATTTTCAATATATTTAAATATCTTTAAATTAACTAATATATTAAGTTAAGACCCGACATGATCCGAAATACCGATATGGAATTATATTTCCTATATATCACAATAAATCCTCAGGAATTTTTACCAATAAATTTTATTAATCTATTTTTATAATTTAAAATAACTGAAATATATTTAAAAAAACATTTAATATAATATAATTAATAAAAAATTAATTAATTTTTAAAAAAAATATTTTATATTATTAATATATTTTGGAATAATTAGGTTTTGAAATAATTTATGTATTTTTATATTGATTTTGATGGGTTTAAAAATATTTATTTATTTAATTATTTTTTTTTGAAAATAATGAAAATAATAATTATATGTTTTTTAATATTAGTTAATTTAAGGTATTGGCCTAGGGATATTATAATGAGCTAATGGGTTTGTATTAGTTGCTGTTTGCTCGGCCTTTCGGTTTACTTTGTATTTTGCTATGATTAATAGGTATTACTATGATTTACTTGGTTTTGTGTTTTTTATGAATAAGGTCGGCCTTTTCGTATTTTTTTTCTTGGGGTTGTTTTTTTTTTCGGGCTATATTGAGGTTGATTTATTTTTCTTTGACCTGATCGTGGCCCTGAACTTTAATAGTTGATTTTTGCCTGGATTTTATAATGTTCCGAATATTAATATTTATAGGGATTTTTAATTTTATTAATCGCGGTATTATATATGTTTTATTTATTTTTTTTTTTGGCTTAGTTTTTATATGTGATATATTTTGATATTTATTACGGTAAAGGATATAAATCGTCGGAAATTGTGTTATATTTATATTAAGGTGCGACAGGATTGGTATTTATTTTAGAAAGGCTTTAAATTACTTATAATTGGTCGATATTAAATTATTTATTAGACCCTTTTAATATACTATTTTTGCGATTCTGTATTAGTGTTTCGAATTTATTTGGCTATAATGAAAAGAAATATTGGTATTATGGATAATATTCGAATTATTTGGGAAAATAGAGATGCCTTTTATATTTATTGGGAACGAAGATCTAGTTAGCGATATCGACAGCAACAATGGGATCAAGCTGGTAACACAGCTTGGAATCGATGGAATAATTAATGGTCTAATTAGTGACCTCAGCGCCCCTTGCAAGACGAAATCAAAAAAGAAAACACAAAGGTAAGAGCAAAGGAAAAATCAAAACCAAGGTATCCTCTATGGCGGAGCAGTAATTTGGGCCTTTAACTTTTGGTATTTAATTTCCCGCACCTCCAATCGCGTTACCAGAGCCAGCCCAGTATCATAAGTGCTACAAAATACAAATCCTAAATTAATTGCCCGTAATTTAATTCCTTTTGAAAACGAATATTTTTATCCGGGAAAATGCCCGAAATAACCATCCCTGATTTCGGATTAATATGGGAATTATAAAACAATATTGAAATAAATAAATATTTTCCGAATAATTTTACGATTATTTTTATAAAAATAATCTAATTCGGTATAAATATACCAAATTACACCTGGGAAAATGCTAAGGTCTCGACCACATTGGGTGCGGATTGCAAAGTTACAGCAGGGTAAATTATATCAAGGTCAGAGCAGGACACAGTACAGCCACTAACGGAAGCCAAGTAGGCTGCCGCAGCATCTACTGCTGTTGCCCGCAAGCCCAACCCTGCGTGGCCAAAACCACGGGAAGATTGTCCCCACTGAGATGGGTCCAGATGAAAGCCGGTGAAGTTTCTAAAGCATGATCGGACGTGAGCATCAAATTGCAGCGAAGCTGGCCGCTGCGCCGCTGGAATGTTGTAACGCAGGCTGTGGACGAGACCGCAATGCCCAGCGCATGCCCCCAACAAGGAGAAACCAACTTGCGGGTCTTGCAACGACGCGATTGTATCCAAAACCTGTTTGTCTGTTTGCGCCCGCTGCAAGATATGATGTGCCCAGCAACAATGTCAGGGGTGCCAATGGCAGCCCCCAGCAAATCAGTCACGCAGGGTTGGGCTTCCTGGCTTCTTGACCTGAAGTGGTGCCTGCTGCCGTGGCCAAGGCCTTGCATTCCTTCCTTGCAGACACTGCCTCTGGACGTTCTGGGTTGCGCGTGCAGCCCTTGGCCACTGCAGCTGGGGATGATAAAGGCCAGTTTTTTTTTGTTGCTGCTGCCGCCTTTGCTGGTGCCAGCCTCATTGCGCTGGTGAAGCCAGGTGCACGCCCCAATGTAATTGGCGATTGTTTTGACGGGACTAAACGCCACATGCTTCATTGCATATGTCCGGAAAATGGTCCGTCACCATTTCTGGCCTGGAAAACCGTGCCGAGAAGGGTAGAGGCAGCTGCGAATACCACTGGAGGACATTTATGCCCTTCTATGTCTTCAACTTGAATTATAGAGTGATAGTGGTGATACCCTTCCAATCAGCCAAAGTCTCCAAGCGATCAAGCAAGTTTTTGCATTTGGACACATGTGAGCCTGTTGCTGTGGGACCAACCTCGTCGTCGGTCGGGTAGATGTGTATGGAAACAGCCGTGTGCTTTTTTTGGATTTGCTGGGGGTTGCCATTGGCACCGCTGACATTGTTTCCTGGCATACAATAACCTGCAGCGGGTGCAAGCAAGGAAGAAGCTTTTTCACGCAATCGTGTCGTTGGAAGACCCGAAAATTGATGACCTTTTTGTCGGCATTGCCGCCTCCTCCACAGCATGCATTGCAACCCTCCAGCGGCGCAGCAGCCAGCTCTGCTGCAATTTGACCCTCACGTCCGATCATGTTTTAGCCGATTCACCGGCTTGCATCCGGACCGATCTCAGTGGGAACAATCTTCCCGCTGTTTTAGGCACGCAGGGTTTGGCTTGTGGGCAAAAGAATGATGCGTGCAGCATTCGCGTGCGGCCACTGCAGCTGGAGATTCCAAGGGCCAGGCTTACCCTGTTGCTGCTGACGCCTTTGCTGGTGCCAGCCTCATTGCGATGCTGAAGTCAGCTGCACGCCCCATCGCAATTGGCAAGTCTCTGAAGCGACTCACCGCTGAATGCCTCATGGCACTAATGGGGAGATGGCCGTGGTAAGAATCGATAATGACCATGAAGGACTCTGAATCGATGAAGAACCTCACTCCTCTCAGGAGCACTCAGCGGGACCTCTCTGGAGGTTGGGCTGCAAGCCTGAGGGGGTCAGTGGTGCCCTGTTTGTGGGCTCAGGGTGTCAATCCGCCATGGTGCTGACGCCAGGTCCCGGCCATCAGCCCGCCCGGCAGTAGGCCATGGGGTGGGCACCGCGCTGCTGCCTAGCTTTGACGAGATCCAAGCTAGCCCAACTCTGCGACACGTCCCGAAAGGAGGTACGCATTTGTGGCTCGCTGCCTTGCCTTTGTGGTGCATCATAATAATGCAACTGCTTGGCAAGAATTAGACGGGTTCTTGATACACCAAGGCGGGGCGGCCGCCAACGCGAGAAGGCGGTTGCTTCCTACACTTTAGACAAAAGGCAGCGAGGGCAGGCTGGTGAGCGCCAGTCGCTTTGGGACACAACGGCCAGCCCTTTCTGTCACCCAGCGGCGGGAGATGGCCACTTACTTAGCGAAACAAGACACGGACACGACCGAAAGGCTTGTCCAGCTCTTCGGTCTACAAGCCTTAATCCAGACCCTTTCGCGGCTTGCACCCGGCCCACCCTCAGCCAACTACCCGCCCTGTGCATGATTTGCCTCTTGCACCTCGCTGGCCAAGGCCTTGCGCTCCTTCCCCGCAGACATTGCCCCTGGACGTTCTGGGTTGCGCTTGCAGCATTTGCGTGAGACGACTGCAACTGGAGAAGCTGATGCCCTTTTCCAGCACCTGGCCTCTTTGATTGACCTGCTTTCCCAGGGCCAGGCTTGCCCTGTTGCTAATGCAGCCTTTGCTGGTGCCAGCCTCATTGCGCTGCTGAAACCAGGTACAGGCCGGGCTGCAACTGGCATGACTTTGACGCCACTCACCGCCAAATGCCTCATGGCAGATTCGCGGGAAATGGCCCGGAGACATATTTGGCGAGCGCGTTTTGGCGTAGCGGTGACGAGCACCCTGCAATTTGCGCGGTCGGTCGGCCTCACTTTCAATTTGGAAAGGCATGAGCTTGTTTCTGTTGGGGCAACCTTGTCGGCTCCCCAAACCGCCAATTTCACCGCACAGCTGCTAACGGATATGCATGGCAAGAGCTGTTTGCTTCGCGTCTTTGATTTGCTGGTGGCTGCCACTGGCATCCCCGACATTGTGGCTGGGCATACCATACCTTCTTGCCCAAAGTCAAAGGGTGGCCCAAGAACTCGCAACTTGCTGGATGGCTTGGAGACCCTCCAATTGCAATGTGGCGTGCAGCTGGCTTTAGCCAATCAGAGCCTACGTGCGGGAAAAGGGCATCAGCTTCTCCAGCTGCCGTGGCCTCACGCAAGTGCTGCACGCGCAACCCAGTGTTTACCGGGAAGGAGCGCAAGGTCTTGGGAACCGCACCTGGCACCTCTTCAGGTGCAAGAGGCAGATCATGCTGTTGCCCGCAAGCCCAACCCTGCGTGGCCAAAAAGCACGGGAAGATTGCCCCCACAGAGCTGGGTCCAAATGCAAGCTGAGCATCAAATTGCCACAGTCTGTGGAGGAGGTGGCAACCACTGACCGCGCAACTTGCTGGATGGCTTGGAGGCCCTGGCTGACCAAAAGGGTATGAACAGCTACCACTCCATCATCCAAGGAGGAGACGGTTTTTGCCTGCAAGTTTTCTGCTCTGCCAAGGGCTGGATTCCTTGCGGATCCCCCTGCTGCACAACAGCCGCCGATGGGATGGACCACGGTGTGCCCACCAACGTACTGGGACGAAGGGTGCTGGTCGGACCAGGGGTCCACCATGCCAGCGAGGGACGGGAAAATGGCCTGGTCTTTGTCAACGTGCTGCGCGTGCCACCCGACCACAGAACCTGTGGTATGTGGAGCTGCCTCTACCCAACTCGGCACAACTAAGCAAACTTGCTCTCGCCACAAATGGTTGCGGGCCATCTCCTGAGTGCTGCGCAATGTGGCGGTGAGTCGCATCAAAGTCTCGCCAATTGCATTGGGGCGTGCACCTGGCTTCAGCAGCGCAATAAGGCTGGCACCAGAAAAGGCGACAGCAACAAGAGGGTAAGCCTGGCCCGGCCGCGTCTTCTGGGAAGGATTGCACGGCCCAGATCATGTTGTTGCCTGCAAGCCCAACCTTGCGCAGCCAAAAGTACGGGAAGATTGACCCCACTGAGATGGGTCCGGATGCACGCCGGTGGTCCGGCAAAAAAATCGGACGTGAGCATCAAATTGCAGCAAAGGTGGCCGCTGCGCCACTGCCTGCAGCGGGTGCAAGGAAGCAAGCAGCTTTTGGATGCAATCGCGTCGTTGGAAGACCTGAAGTTGGTCGGCCAGCATTGCTGCAATTTGAGGCACACGTCCCATTCTGTATCAGAAGTTGTAGCCACAGGACCCGCCTCAGTGCTGACCATACATTTCCGCGAGCAGCTGTGCAGGAAAATTGGCGACAAGGTTGGCCCAACACCAACCAGCTCACACTTGTCCAAATTTAATGTGAGGCCCACCAAGCGCGCACCTGGCTGGATGGCCTGGAGACCCTGGCTGATCGAAAAGGTATCACCGGCAACCAATCCATCATCCAAGTAGAAGAGAAAGAAGGGCATGGTTGTCCTCCAGTGCTATGCACAGCCGAGGAGCCCCCAGGCCCGCATCATTCACCCCCATGGCAGAGTCAGGAGGCCCAGCAGCTGCCGCTGCGGCAGTGCCAGCCGGAGTGTTGCTACGTGGCCGCCGCGGCCGCTCTCCACCGACCGGCGTCCCAGGTGATGGGACCATGGCTCAAGTATATGTCATAGAAAACCAACGGATATGTTCCAACGAACTTGAGCAAAAATCACAGATTCTTTCCACAATTCATCACAACATACCACATCCCAAGTCATCACACCACCCCGCTTCTCACACCCCTTCCCACGCATTACTTAACTTACCACAACCGAACTCATCAGAACCCAACTTCTCACATCTCACATCACAAAGTCAACTTCTCAAAACCTCACTTCTCGTACTCCCCGAAATTTACATTAACCTTAGACAAAAATAGGTTTCATATTTGAGTTTATCCGGTCCAACCACTGTGTTAGGTTGGCAAAAAGGCTCTTGATTTTTATTTTCCCGTAGGTAATTTTTTTGTTTTATAATTGTATTTTTCAATTATAAATAATTATTTTCGGGAAGATCTTGGATTCCCTCTTCCTGCTTCTTTGTTATGGTTTACATCCAGGATAATGTTACCTCAGTTCAAACAACCAAAGACCAAATATATAGGGAAACAAAAAAAATGCCATAATTCCAATCATGCGGTATCAGTACCGGAAGTTCTGGAAAAATGATACATCCCAAAACGCCGGAGCGTCAGCCAATGGTGGAATTGGCCTCAAACAGGACTTTATTTTCTACACTTTCAAAGGTCTTCTGGTAACCATTCTGAGAGTGATATTCAAACACCGAAATTTCGTTGGATTTGTTAATTAGAAGATGATGGTCGTTTTGGCGAAGAAGCTAAATAATAAATTACAATTCCAAAATGGAACCTTGACACCAAAGTAGGAAACGTTTTTTTGAAAATTATTTGCCTTTTTTTTTAAAGGAAAATACAGCCCCATTGTCAGGAAAATACACCGACGAATCACCCTCGCAGCCTAATACAATCATTCCAATATCTTTACCTACAGTACGGACCAATTGTGACGAAGCCACTCCCATGCTATATACAGAGTTTTAGTTACAAAAAATAATAAAACTATATATAAATATACTAGAAATTACAATTCCAAAATCGAATAAATCACGACCAAAGTACAAAAAGCATTTTTTTTTTTAAAAAGATTCCTTTCATCGCCGGCTGCAGCCACTTAAACATGGAAAAACGCAAGGTGTCCTATTCGGACGTCTTCCCAAAGCATAGTCCATCCATCACCATGCAGCAATTACAATATTTATATAACATCAACTTACAAACATATACCTATCTATACATAAAATAAAACCAAAATAGCGTCAATACTTCCCTTCCTCACCATTTTTTCAAAATAACCATTTCCCATCGTCATCTTCCCTTCCTCACCACTTCCCATTATCCAAACCCTCCCTTCCTCACCATTCCCCATAACCATAACTTCCAATCGTCACCACTTCCCTTCGTCACGACGTCAGAACCCTGCAATAAGGTCAATTCCACCGCTTCTTATTTTTTTATTATATATTAATATATTTTTTATTGTTATATAATTTATTATTTTTTATTATGTTAAATTTCAAAATTTTAGTTATTTATAATATATAATTATTAATTACCAATTTCTTTTAATAAATATCAAAAATAATAATAGTTTTTTTAAATATAAACATACTCAAAATATCCAATTATCCTTCCGGCAATAATAATATAAATCAGGCTATTTAAAATATTTTACAAAAATAATATTTTCAAAAAGGTATTTTTTTTTTGTTTAATTAAATATATATATATTTTTAAATATATATTATTATTTAAATTTATTTATTAAATTTATGGTTATTAATTTTTATAATAATATATTATTAAAAATATTTTATATATTAAAAAAAAAACATTAATAAAAGGACCGAGTAACCCCACAAGTCAATTTCTTTCAATAATAAGTAAGAAATATTATTACGGAGACAGGGAAAGGAAGGAAAAATAAAGCAAGAGGTAAAGGAAAAATAATATAAAATAAAATTATTTACAAAAACAAAATTATATATCAAAAATAATATAATAAATAGTCTATAGTAATGTGTAAAAGATAGTATATGTCAAAAATATAGTGTTATAAGTTATATATAAAAAGTAATATAACAAAATAAAATATAATTAATATATAAAAAAATAATGTATTAAAAAATATTATATAAATAATAATATTAATAATATATATTAAAATATTAAGAAAAATAATATATTATAAATACTATGTAAAAAAATAATATATAACAAAATCGTATTTTTTATATATAATAACATAATATTAATAGTATATATTAAAGTATTAATAAAAATAATATGTTATAAATAGTATATAAAACATAGTGTTAATATTATATACTAAAGTATTAAAAAAAATAATATATTATAAATATTATATAGCAAAATTATATGTAAAACATAGTGTTAATAATATATAAAAAATAGTATAGTATATAAAAAATATTATAAGAAAATGTAAAAAATAATATATAATAAAATAGTAAATAAAAAATAGTATGTAATAAAGTAATTTGTTCAAAATATTATGTCTAAAAAATAGTATAGGACAAAATAAAGTAAAAAATCGTAAAATACAAATTTATATAAAGAAAGTATAAAATAAATTGTATTAAAAAAATAGTGTATCAAGGATAATATAGAAGTTTTGTAAGCTATGTCTACCACGCAAAAGGCAGCCGCGGGCCAACGGCGACCACGCGCGCCGCAGCTCCGCCAGGAGGCTCTATATATTGCGCCTGCCACGCAAAAGGCAGCGGCGGCCACGCGCGCCGCAGCTCCACCAGGAGGCTCTGTATACTGCGCCTGCCACGCAAAAAACAGCCGCGGGCCAGCTGCTTGAGGAGACTCTGTGTACTGCGCCTGTCACGCAAAAGGCAGCCAGGAAGCTCTCTGTACTGCGCCTGCCTGCCTAAGGAACTAAGTAAGTGCGTGCGTGCGTGCGTGAGTGAAGGAGGAGGCGGCGGAGGAGGAGGCGGTGTCCCGGCGGGATCCAAGCGAAAAACAAGAACGTGGGGAATAATATTTTATTTTATTATAAATATTTATTTTTATAATATATTTTAAATTATATTAAATTATTATAAAATATTTTTATTTAAATATTTTAAATATTTTTTAATTAAATATTTATATATATATATAAATATAAAAAATAATAAAGCATTATACTATATTTAAAACAACTAAATATATAACATATATATAAATAAGTTAGAAAACTAAGCGAAGGATGGCCCGAAAACGTAAAAAAGCAAGGTCTTTTCTTGTTAAAATAAAATACCACATTAAACAAAATATATTAAACATATACTATAAACAATCGAAAAAATGAATATCCAAACAATACAACACAAATACAAAATAATAGTTTGCATCGCAAACAATTTTACATCAAGACCTGGAGCAGAGTGCCTCATATTAGAGCCCAAAGCCAATACCAGCTTTGGTTGAAGCGGGGGGTGGAATTCTTGGCACGAGGTAATTCTCACAGTTGGTCAGCGAAAGCTCTGACAAGGCTCAACCAATATCAAAAGGGTTGAAATTCTTACTATTCCTCCGAGCAGATACGCAGTCAGGCACCCGCTGATATGCGGAATCCTGTACCAACCTGGAAACAGAACCTGCTCACAAGAAGCTGTAGCCAGGATAGCCCTGGGATGTGTTCAACCGCCGGTGCAGCAAACGGATCTCGCTGCCTCGGTGCAAAACACATCGCGCTTTTGGAGCCAAAACCTGCAGACGGAACAAAGTGATTGACATAGTACTCATGACATGGAACCAGTATGAATCAGTTGTAGCCGTGAATTCCATTTCCACCATATAGGTTTCGCAAGTACCTGAGACCGTTTCTCTTGACACATCAACTCCTTGCGAAATCTCTTTTGCTCCTTTTTTCTGTTTTTCCCCACAGCTGCATGTGCTTTCTCAAATCTGGTCACAATGTATCAGGACGATTTTCGCAGACCTCGCATGGCATGCACAAAACATGAAATAGTGCAAGCAGTGAATCTTCGTGCCAAAACAAGAACCAATTCTGAAAGCGATGTGCCTGTTCACAGTAGAGACCAGGTGGGTGTGATGCATATCCTGAACAAATATCTTGGATCTGGTAACGGAGTTGTAACCAACAGAGCTTCACAAAGCAATGACCAACATCTGTGTTTCCGGCTTGACCAAGGTGTCACAAGGTTCTCAGGACCATGTGTTGCCTGAGGCTTTTGAGAGACGGATCTTCAGACGTGTCAGTCATCTGTCCGGTCGGGCTCGCCTCCATTGATGCGATAAGCGGCTCGGTGATCAGAGCTCTTCCCTGCTGCTCAGCCTGAAACTCCGAATGAAACTACAGAAACTACATGTCTGCTATTTTCCCGGCATCCAGCATGGGATGTAAGGGGCGTGGATATTGTAGCGTGATTTGGGACGACCGATAAAGCGTCTGTTGACAAGCCTTCTGCAGTGGGCCGGAGTTGGCATTTTGCGTAGCCCTCGGTGTAGTTCGGGGTCACAAAGGAAAGCTACTTCCTTCCACTCGGCAGCAACGCATTCCCTTTTGAGGCTATCGCAAATTGCAGAACCGTTTCGCACCTCCGCTGAAAGCAGCCACAAATGAACCACAAACGAGATTAACATCAACAAATTCCAACCAAGATTCATTCAGATCAGTATCAGTCAAGTGAGAACTTTGAAATGATAAGGAAATCAAGGAAATTGTATTCATCACTATGCACTCTTCGCCGCGGACCCTCTGCCGCGACTTTGGCAGCTTCCGCTTCTTTGGCGGCCTGAGCACTTTGAGCGATGAAATTCGACTGGATACTGCCAAGCCTGCCAAGCCTTGCCAACACACCACACATTACACAAAATCCACGAAAGTGACTAAAATCATCTCATGAAATCTCAAATCCAAGAATGCAACATCAGCTGCTACGGCTTGCAGTGCTGCATATCTCCTGCACTTTGGTCAAGCACACAGTTGGATCAGCTTTGGGTTGGATCAGTTGGATCAAAAAATGTGTCAGAATAGCCACTGCACAGCTCTGCAAATGCGTCCTGCCAACTAGCCCAGCCTGCCAGGCAAAGCTGCCAATACATGGCATGCAACATCTGATGCTGGACTGCAAGCAGGAGGGCAAAGTTTTTTGGGAAGGCACCGCCACAGTGAGAAATCGTGAGACGTGGCTAGCAGCGCTTGATGCTGTGAAACATGGATTCCAGATCTATGCGCCAATCCACCAACACCAGTTGAAGGGAACCGAAGATGGATCAAACTGCTGCACAAATTGAGCCTAAAGACATCTAAAGACTAAGATCAGTGCTGCTATAAGCACTTTGCCTGATCGACTGCTGACCTTTCCTGGGTAGGGGAGCCGTGGAAATTCAGCACGAGCATAGTGGGAACCGTCCGGGAACCGTCTGGGAACCGTGGTACGGCTGCGTGCTTTGGACTCTGTTTCCACACCGTGTGCCGACCTGGCGGTCAGTGTCTTGGCCACGGGGGAATTGTTCCGCTGCAAAGTTCCTTTCGTTCCGCTCAGCCGTTGCAGAGGCGGCAACTGGCAGAATCGTTTCTGGCATCGACCCAAAAGTGCGATGTGCCAACGAAGCTCCTGGAAGCTCCTGGAAGCTGCATGTTCTCTGCATCTCCAATGAGTCCAAGGCATTTGCAGCATGGACCAGGTCAAATTCGGAATGCTTCAGGTTTGTTCAGCATCGATTCATCGACTATAGGTCAGCTGGGTCATCGTTGCTTCCAGCCCTTTCTTCACACCCAGCTTTTCCGGCACCGAAGGCGTTGAACCCTAAGGACAGTCCTGAGAGCACCGGAGGTGCATGTTTCAACACTGCCCATGTCAGGCATTTCTTGAACGTTAAAACGGTAAGGATCCCACGTGATGAATTCAAAGAGCCAAAGAAAGCTGAACTTTGAGGAAACCGTTTGGGAAACCTATGGAAACCTATGGAAGCACTAAGTATCAAACTGAAGGCTCTCTCGCTTTCATCTGTCTTGGGAATTTCTTTGCCATGAGACCTGAACCGTGGCTTTGACACTTAAACAACCGTTGATCCATGTGCTGCAGTGGCAATGAAGTACACACGGGCCATGCCCCGCCTCGCAGAATTGAACATGTCCACATCAGGCCTGGCCATTGGAAATTCCCCTAAGATAAATGTTCGTCTGAAAATATGGTACCCTCCAAGTTTGATGATTGATAATCAGAATTTATCATCCCATCAAATTCGCCATAAATATTGTGGTGCATTGAAGGTATCTCCCGACTTTCAAAGCAGACATTTCAAAAACGGCAGGACATGGCAGCGATCTGCCTGACCATCTCAAAGGCTTGGACCCCAGCCTGCGCATCTGCTGAATGGTCCAATCATGGGATGTTTTTCTCGTTTTAAATTGTGGACCTATGGGTCGGAGAAATCCCCCAATTCCCCCCATTCAGCACCGGTAAGTTTTTTGGTATCACTAAAAAACATAAAAATATCCTGTTGGGTTTTGTTTCCTGTAAAACATGAGGCAAACACTGTGATGCACTCCTTGAATTGCATCCAGGGGGAAATTGATGAAAACCCTGCAGATTGTTTTTATAAAATTAGCGTTGCTGCAACGATTTGCAGGGCAGCACTTCGTGAACGGAACAAGCCAACACCGCAAAGAGAATCAAAGAAGGGACCAGCTTGCATGTGTCAACTAGAACAACAAAACACACAAGAACAATGGACGGTGCCAAGAAGAGACAGCACCAAACTCTTTGACTGACAATCTGTTCGAAAATTCTCGATTCCTATCATTCCTCGCCTCACCAAGTGGATTGCCATTCAGACGAAGCTTCAGAAGGTTGCTCTGCTGCAAAGCCTGAAATCTTGGATCAATCTCCGTCACAAGAGCCGTGATCGTCCAAGCGAGCACTCCTCGATAGAGCCAAAGCTTTCGTTTCTTTCTTTGTTTCTATCATTTCTTTGTTCATTTCTTGGTTTATTTCTTTGTTTCCTTTAATCTAGTCAATGGATTTCATCGACCGTGGAAAAAACTTTGGTGCTTGGCCTCCGCCAGCATCTTTGCACCCTTTTCTTTAATGAGATTCTGCTCAAGGCCTTCAACACACAGATGAATGAGGCTGTCGAGTGTGTGCTACATCACCTTTGGAGCTATGACTGATGTCCCCAGTTGACCCCACTTACCTCAGTTAGATGTTCAAGAATTCTGAGGCGGCTGAGTTTGTGAAGCACACATCGTTTTTTGAATAGCGACATATAGCGACTAAAAAACGCAGTGGAACACTCGATGCATTTTCCAAAATCTAAGCGGAGAGTTGGTGGGACCCAGCTCTATCTGTGCCATTCTGTACCTAGATCACAGAGGGTGACATTCTTTGTCAAGAAGTCAGCCAGGGCTGCCTAAATGCAAGGCAAAAACATGCAAACACTACTAGAGACAACTGCCTGCTGGTTCAGCAAGGGAAGCCAAACAATGTACATACGAATTATATGGCATATACTAAGTGAATTGCAAGCATAAAAATCAAAATCTGGACAGCACAGCGGCACAGTGTGTGGTGAATTAAGACTACCTTCATCTTTACTGGCCTGCGAAAACGGGACTAAGCTAGACTTGACACCTAGTAGCCTTGTTGTAAAAATGTTATAAACATGTTGTGACTGTTTGGACAGTCCTCTAGGCTTCCAGCAGCTCCTTCATCTCCCACTGAATTCCAGCCTCCGTGGAATGCAGAAGATTCGGAAGATTTGTCCATTGTACATTCACCAAAAGACTTCAAAAGACCAATTATAAACATCCTTCAAACAAATACCTAATCACTTAATATCACTTGATCACTTCATGAGTGACTTTGCTTCTCCATGACATTGATCTCTCATGATCTTGCGCGATCGTTGCCGCACCCAGGTCCAAGTCGGTGAGGTATGGGTGCCCTTCCAAGGCACGAGCCTCGCATGTTTGTTGTCTTCGTATGTCTTTGTATGTCTTTATTGCTTTTGGGAATGTCACACAAAGTTCCTCGCACATCTAAGGCCATGTCCAAATGGAGAACGCCACCTCTGACAGTGGTTGTCAAAGTTGACACAGAAAAGGGACCGTTGACACACGGAGCGTCACTAAGTTCCCCTGCTGTTGCCGAAGGAATTGCAGAAAGCATCCAAACCTTGGTGGCTGCGACTGGCTCGAGACGCTCGAGGTTTCGGTGTGCAAAAAATTGTGGCCTTGAGCCGTGCACTTCGAAGTTGGCTATCTTTCAGCGCCAGCGCCAGAGCCTAAACGCATCAAAATATCACAAAACTGTGGCTGCCATCACGAAACATCACGAAACATCACGTGGGCTCAGAGCTGAAGCGCCACTTTCTTGGATGGAGTTCCACCGCAGGCCTTGGAACGCGAACGAGTTGAATTTGGATCAGCTTTGTTCCATCTTGAAAGAACGTCCAGTGTTTTCGAATCTTTGTCAGGTTTTTTTGCTGAGTCCCTGACAAAGACTCCGAAGTGATGAGTTGCCCTAAGCACTTTGAATGGAGGGACACAGCAGAATGATCGCTGAAAGATCTTTGATATGCTGACGTTTCCCTTGGCATCCTGCCCTCAAGGCATCAGCCAAAACCACAGCCCCTGCCAGTGACTAAGCCAAACCCATGCCCCCATGCGCCAAGAGAAGAGTGCCTGGTGTTTTGATGGAAAATCACCGGTACAGAATGAGTGAAATTTATCGAAATCCATCCATCAAATCCAAACCTCAAGCTACCCAGGTATGAGTGTGGAAACTGCAATGTCTTGGGCAACTTGCAACATAGACCAGTTCCATCGGCTGACCCCACTGACATGAACAAACAGTAACAAACAGTAATAAACAGTAACAAACAAAAAACAAGAGGAAAAAGAAGAAAACAAATGAGATGCAAGGGTCTTGCTGCACGAGGTTTGGGAAACAGTTTTGTAAACGACAACGACTGGCATTTCTCCAAGGCCTTTCCTTACTTTCTATACAGTACCGTTCTATATCTTTCTATATTAAGTGCTATACCTATGTGCTATACCTATGTTATCCTATAGGCTATACCTATGTTTTTTGTGCATAGTTTACATGGCTGAATGGCTGGCGCGGCCTGTGTTTCCCAAGGACTGTCCGGTGAGATCCTGAGAGACCCGCGAATGTCCCGAGTCGGACATCGATCTGTCGATGTTGAGATCAGGACCAAAATGGCGATGCTATCACTGGCCAATGGGGTCAACGACTCCTTGAGCAGCTTCACTTTGGAAGTCTCCTCGGCTGGAGACTAGGGATGTTAAGGGATGTTTTTCAGGCTCGTTAAGGACCAAAACGCCATCTCAATGCAGTTTCTGTCCTTGTAACTTTCGCAGCGGCTGCACCTTTGGTCACAACTTTATGAAAATAGCTCACTCAAAGGCTTCAACAGCCTCTTAAATGTGAATTGGGACAGCTTTGAAGGGGTAAAACTTAAATTTTAGGGAAACTCGCTCGCAATATCATTGCAACTCGTCCGTTGTCATGAGAACTGGTCAACAACTCCAGATTGACACATGAATTCTGTGCCCCGGACCCGACGACTCCCATAGCACTTTTCACAGGCAAAGGAACCCATGGGAATGTGTGGGCTTTCAAACAACACCGCTGTGGAATCTTCCGGCTTTGGACCAAACTATGCCATTTCACTTCCTTTAGAGTCTGTAGAGTCAAGAGTCACACAAGGCAAATACATGAATAATATGCATTTGGTCCCTGTCAATCTGAAGTTGCTAGGCTGAAACAAATCCTCGAACGCATATCTCAAGAAGGCTTTTGAGCAACAGATCAAGCATGATTAAGCATGATAGCATCAAGGTTTTCAAGATTGAGAGCAAGCAACAGTCAAAGGTGTAGCAGCTGACAGCAAGGCTTGGCCGTCTTGGCCTCTTTGGCTTCATGCAAGGCCTTTCCAACCTCGCCACTTATATCAGTGTCTGATGAAAGCGGTGGTGGATGCAATATGCCAAGGCCGCCACCCCTTCCAAGTGTTGCTGTGTTTGCTGAATAAGCTTTGATGCCTTCCAAGAAGCGCACAACCCAAGTTCGGATGCTTTGAATGAAATGTTTACACCTTGCAAAGGTAACCAGGTTTGGTCGAGCTGGGTGATAGCTGGGTGGCTGAACAGAACCTCTCTGGTCAACTATTCCTGGTAGTTTTGGGGTTCAAGCAAAGAGTGAAAAGACGATGTCACATCCACAGCACCTGCAAACCAAAATGACACAACTAAGCCACACATGGATCAAACACCCCGTGCCTTTCCCAAGAAAACAACGCTCTCTTTTGAAGACCTTGGAACATGTACTGCAATCGGTGAGAAGTCTGCAAAGCGACACACACACACACAGTGAGATAGAATTGGAGAAATCGTTTTGACTCAAAACACCTTTGTAGCGAGATGATTCCCACTCAGATCCACTGGGTATGAAACTCGCCCAGCACAGCCACTTGCTCTGCAAAGGACTTGGCATAGTGCTGCGGCAACTCCTTGGACAGTGACTTTGACTCAGCTGTCATTTTATGTCAATTTTGATCCCTTCTTGATCTTCTTGATCTTCTTATTTCTTGACATACCACCATATTATAATATTATATGTACCATATCATAGTATAATATTATAATATTCTTGAATCTTCGTGTTTCATTGAGGAACTCTATGCCTACACTGCTCGAAGTCTCAGTGACTCTAAGTGACTCTGAGTCCACGGCCGCTTTGGGTTTCGCCGAATCATGGGGTCCAGCCTCGCGTTCCGCAGATGGGCACAGCAGCCTGCACTATCTGCACTGAATATTTTGGAATGCCTGAAGAAAAAAGTGCAGAATTTCCTCTGAGGAATGCCTGAGGAGTGGGCGCAGAAATACCTCAGAAAGGATCGAACGGACCTATTCGACACCGAAAGGGGTCATTGGCGCCCTTTTTTTTTCTCTCTCTCTCTGAAATGTTTTGACCAAAAACGCACAACTTACTCAACCTCTCATTGACTCAGTTCCTGATTTGTTGCGTCTGACGCTTTGTTGCGTCTGACGCGGTCAGATTCTCAGGCATTGGCGCATCATTGATGATCTTCTTGCACGGAACCTGCGCCCAAGAAACAACCAATGAGACCCAGAGAATTGGAATCAGTGTATTCTCTGACCTCCAGACAGGCAAGGATCGCAGGACACATCAGGACACATCATCCGACCGCTTCACTGAATCTGAGGACTTAGATGGGAAGCCTTCAGAAACTGCAACAGTTTGGAAAAGGTCCAGAAAATGCCGCAGAGTTGCTTGGAAAAAGGAACTCCAGCGTTTCATTGGCACGTCCTTGGGAGTCAAATGGCAAATCAGGGAGAATCAAAAACAGAACTGCCAAAGCTGAAGCAAAACAGACCAGACGCAACTTGAGTGCATCTTTATGTAAATTCGGAAAGCGTGTGTGACTAGGATACCTTGGGGACACGTGCGAGCTTGGGACAAAGTTGTAGCAAATTTAGTTTGACTTTCGACAAATATATCTGTTTTGATTCAGTGCACATTGAACACAATTGTCATGATACTCCACTTGACAGTCCGCCACCCTGAAAACCAGGCGAAGAAAAATCTGCAGCCCCAGACTATCTGAGGTAGACATTCCATCCCTGGCGTTTGCTGAAATTGAATGGACAAAAGCTTCGAGCGGTTTGCTGTGGGTTATGAAAGGGGCGGTTTTTGGCATTTCACTGTGATGCGTGCAATGCATGTCTAGAGAGACTACCACTTTCTGATGTTCAATGCAGTCTCAAAGTAAGCTGCGAGAGCTCACCTATCTGCTTGGCCGCTTTGCCACTACTTAAGTCCAAGTAGATTCAAATTTCAAACTAATACATTTCAACATCTCCCAACTGCATGATCCCAAGATGCAAGACGAGACCTGTTTGGTGAACAGAAGGAAACAGTAGGAAGTTAGTAGGAAGCAAAGGAAGAGGTTCGAGGAGAAGGGACACTATGCAAAGCAAGGCCTTGCAGCGGCCCATGTCTTGGCCTAGGAGTGCAGTTGATTGCAGTACTCATGTCAACTCCGTTTATTAATAAACCATAGTTACCATAGTTTATTAATAAACCATAGTAGTTGACATAATTACCATTCATAAACCATAGTAGTTGACATAATTACCATTAATAAACCATAGTAGTTGACATAATTACCATTAATAAACCATAGTACTAATAAACCATTAATTAGGGGTACTTCCCCAGTCATAACCTGATATTTCAATGATCACCCCCCAATTTATTACTGTCATCTCGCGTCGGAGCAGGTTACCTGCCAGGGCATTCATTTGTCTCAAAGCATTTCCTGAAGCTCCTGCGTTGGCCACTGCGGCCACTCATCACCGAACCTGCACAAAGATTGAGAGTGTTTTAATAATTCCGACTGCACTGTCTTTCAGAAAAGCTCAGAACAAATGCAGCTTCAAACATACATCAGGGCTATAGTAGCTCGTTGCGCCAAATTTCATTTTGTTCACATACCAACTATAGCCTCGCGGAAAGTCGCATGTTCGGACCATGCCGACGGCTGTTTGTCTGTTTGTCTGTTTGTCTGTCTGTCTGTTTGTTTGTTTGTTTTGCACTGCATTACAAGCCAACTTTGTTTTCTGAGTTTCATGTCGTCATTGGACCTACAGCAAAATGAAGAGACTCTGAGGCATGGTTCAAAACATCTATATCTTTTCAGCGTGTCTCAAGGGAAGAAGCTTGAGCATTGCTCTGTGCAACCTTCAAGTTTTCAATGCAATTTTTCTCTCTTCAAACTTGTCCCATTATGCCCAATCCCAAACAAGTACTGCTATGTCCGAAAAAACCCATGTCATCTTCAAGAACTCAACAAACCTCTTCTCAAAGATTACACACTCCGCAACATACTGCGCCCACTCTTTTGACTCTTTTGGCTGAGCTTGGAGGCTGGAGATCTGTGAGACGACATCATAACGAGTTGAACAGACAGGGCCACAGGGCGTGGCACATGGCGGCTGTGCAATGGCTGTGCGCTGTGCAAAGTAGAGAATGTAGAGACATGTACAATAATGTACAGAACAATTCTTGAAATTCCTCAAAAAAAGTACAGAACAAGTACAGAACTGTTGTGTTTCTCCACCCTGTGACGACCGCAGGCAGGCACCTGGGCGCCTCATTTCTTGGCGAAGACCACTTGGTCCACGAGCTTGCGACCCATGACCTGGCGGCGAAGCACTGGCGACTGCGGCGAGGTCAAAATGGTGATTTTTGGACGGCCTGTCCGTGTTCGTTGACGGTGCCCGGCTTGAACCTCGGTGAAAAAAACAAGCTGGTTCCAGTTACTGGTCATTTCCATGATTGTTCAGTGTGACAGTGTGAGGTCAAACTTTCAAACCAACAAAAATAGGAGCGCTTCAGGTTTCACCAATTTTCAGTGTTGTGTCCCTGTTGTGTCCCTGTCGTGTCATTTTCATCACATCAACACTGGGTTGTAGACTTGGATGCCGGGTGGGAAGCAAGCTCTGGAGGAATCTGCCAAGTGGACCATGGTCCAAGTGGACCATGGAGGAGCCGGTCTCTTGGACATCACATGGTGTTGCCATGGCAAGACATGCAGGGCATCACGACTTGGTTGGAACTCTTCAGGAAATTGGTCAGATCATAGAAGATCTCAGAGTCCTTGGCGAATGGCATCTGCAGAATTTGGCAGACTTTGGCAGAATCTGTGAAGAAACATCCTGGAAAGAAACTCAGGTCCTCTGGAGTCACAAAGGAAATCGCCAATCCTTAGTACGGTCGATGTGGTCAATGTGGTCCATGGCGGTTAGCTTTGTAACCTATCAAAATGGCAATCTCCTGGTCACTTTCACGCAGTTTTGGTATAGTGATTGTGACTCCAAGCTGAGACAAGAACCCTTCAGACCCGCTCGGCCAGTTCGTCCAATGCGGTGCGTGTAGTCCTCGCGTCGCTTGGGCGCTGCTCAAAGTTTTGTTGCACTTGGGTGTGAAAGTGGGGTAGTCCCCAAAACGGCAGTTGTAAATAGGGAACATGATGATATACACACATACAGATGCATTACTTGTGTGTATGTATAGATATATATATATGCGTGTGCCATGTTTTCTTTTGTTTTCCATTGTTTTCCGAAGAATTTGCAAAGAAAACCCGAGTTTTTTTTCGCAGCCTCGATGGTCTTTGGCATATCGAAGTTGATGACACGCTGCACGCCCTCGATATCCAAACCACGACCGGCCACGTCGGTCGCCACCAGAATGTCGTACCTTCAAAACTTCCAGGCAGAATTGACAAGAAACGACAATCCGGAACTATAAGGATACATAATCATAACATATATATATAACATATATATAACATATATAATAACATATAGCCATAATACTATGGAATTCAATATCTGTTGATCATTTGATGAACTTATAATGGCAATGAGGCATATACTGGTCATGTAGCCAATTATTTGTCTCGTAAAATCTGGTCTTAGAGTTTCGCGTCTCTGTCTTCGGAAGTGTGAATCTTAGCGGCGTGCCTGCCCTCCTTGAAGGAGTTCATTGCCCATTCGCGCTGCTCCTGCGAAAGCGTTCTGAAACCATCTGAAACCTTTCTACATCTTTCTACCCCAAGTCTCAGTGTATCCATCAGAATTGGCCCAGAATGCTTCAGGCCGTCCTGGCTCTTTCCACCGTGGATGGAGCAAACGCGATAGCCGTTGTTGTCTAAGGACCTGGGATGAAGAGAAGTCGACGTCTAAGGACCTGGGATTCCTGGATGTCCCTCTGTCTTTAGGAGGCCACTTGGACAGCACATCCACGGCCTTCTTTTGGTTCACAAAGACCTTCAGTCGTCAAAGTCCAAAGAAATATGGTGGAAAAGGAACTCTCAACACAAAAGAGTCGAAAAAAAACACAGGGTGATAATAAATGTCACTTTTTTTCCCCACTGAGACATGAACAATAATGGGCGGCTCCGCACCCACCAACATCTCTTCCAAGCGCTTCTTTTTCTTGGCCTGGCACATGCCCCGGAGTTGCCAAGGCAAGTCCGCTGGAAATACACAGCATCTCTGACCTCACCAATGAACTCCAAGTTCTGCTCAATGTCCTGGGCCGATATCTTCCAGAGAAAACAAGAAAAAATAAAGACTACCAATACTAATACACAAATTATAGACCCATATTATATGATACGCAATGTGTATGTATATATATATTATAGATATATTTTAAAGATATAACAATGTATTTTAAATATATTCCCAAAGTGGCTTCTGAGTTGCAGTGGCTTTCGCTGAACTTCACTCGTTGGATCTGGATCTTCCTGTGCCCCCGGTGTCCTTCTTGGCCTGCCCTGGATCACCCACGTTGATGATAGCAGGACACCTGAAAAGTCGAAATCGGATTCCAACGTGTCGACTCCTAAACGGTTTCCGTAACTCTCTTTGATGCAGCAAATAAAGCGAAGTTAAGCAAAGTAAAGAACACTTTCTGTATCCTTTTCTGGAGCTGCAATCTTCGACCTTTTGGCCTTTTCGTTCAAGGACCCAGCCGAAGGAAGCTGCGTGCCATTCGTTCGATGGCCGGAGGCATCGTGGCGCTGGACAGGGGATGGACAGGGGATGGACAGGGGATTTCAGCTCTGGATTTCAATAAGTTGTCATTGCTTTATCTATTCTAGACCTGTTGCAATGTTGAAACCGCTCCAAATTGTCGAAACCTTAGATACACCGACTGGATTCTCCAAATTCATCAAAGTCTAGAACAGAACTGGAAACGAATGGTGCCAGCGCCTGTACATCTGCGTAATTCGGTATTTCTTCTTGGCAGATTTGGAATCCTCCTCCTGGGATGAGTTGTTGTCTGAGACTGTGACGAATCCGTTGCCAAACCAACTGGTTCTCTTTTTTTTCGGGGCGACACTTCCGATGCTATACACTCGCCTAAAAAATTGGAAGCAAATAGCTGCAATGACACATTTGAACACAGCTTGAGGAAAAAACAGGATCACTTACATCAAAGACACATTTTGATCTGCCTCATTACAGCCATGTACTTCGCAACGTGGTCACTAACACTAAATCTTTCTGACTCCAGTTTCACCGGACCGAAATGCCATTAATCTTGGCTGCTTGGCAGCATAAGCCACCACGTTTCACGTGGGACAAAAACTGCGCCGAATGATGGCGAATTAGAAGCTCTCGGAAACAAACACAAATAACACCAGTCCCAGATTCCAGTTCTTTCCGGTTCAAAATTCCATCAGATCTCACTGTCACATGGCATCACATGGTCAAAATCTCACGAGGAATTTGTAGAGCTAAGAAGCGCTTCCAGCTCTTGGGACACTTGCTCTGCTGTGGGTCGAGCTGCTGGATCCTTCCGAAAGGGCTTTGTCTGAGGGGATATATCGGATATATCCCCGAGCGTTCCAATATGTTCGATTCAAACAGGGACAATTTGGGATAATCATATGATTAACCATTGATTAACCATTGATTAACCAATGGTAATCATGAACCAATGGATTTAAGGGGTCCTCCAGGCAGGGTGGGGTGGGATTGGGGTGGTGAAGCAATTCTGCGATACATTGGCGCAAAAAAAGATGAAGATCGAATATTTTACCAACATCCGCGGTAACCAATGGTAAAAATCGTAAAAAATCCCTGCATTCGCGGCAAGAAAAAGATAAACATTGAACATTTTGCCAACGTATGGATGCTAATAACCAATTCTGTGCGTGCGTTGCCGCCCGTGCCTCTTCCCGTTGCGCCGATCGTTTCTTTTTTCACTGGTGTCTCGGTGTATCGGTGCGAACGGAGTATCGGTATATATTGGTGGGAAAAACGTTTCGCGGACAATCCCCAACGCTATGAAACACACAATAAGATCAATAAGCTCTAAAACCGTCAGGCGGGTTGCAAACGACGCGGGTGTGAGACGCGGGTTGCAAACCATCTCAAGGGGATCGGTGCACCACCAAACACGCAGGGAGGGTCGGAAGGTGAGATTTCATATCCCATAATATCCCTATGTCATGTACGTATGATTACGTATCTATGTATGTATGATTATGTAATTATGTATGTGTATCCGACCGAACTGACTAGTCAGTAACGCACTTAGACTCCCGGATCGTTTCACTTCCCACCTACTTGCTGATGCGGTTGACACGCGGATGTGGTTGACACGTTGGTGCAACGACCAACCATCTTCATTCTCCGGGCGTTTCCAAGGTTGCTAACTCAACTTCACTTAATCAAGCTACATCGGCGGTGACACAAAACATTGGCACAGTTGTACACAGGGTGAATGCAAGACGCTAGTGTACATGGCAAAGAAGAATTAAGTAGCGACCTCTCTTTCGCAAGTAAAACCGCCTATTTCTCACATTTCGACCCACAGAGGGGTAGGGTCAAATGTGAGGCTCGTACCCTGTCAGACAAATCCATATCAAAACATCAAACATCTCTGACATCTTGATCATTGCCATGGCGTGGCGCTCCCAGCCTTTTGAAGGCATCGGTCCATCACTGCCACCTGGATTGAAAACTCTTGCTGCAAGCGTTGCATCTGAACACATAACAAAACATACAAAAACCAAATCGGAGATTCTGCGTGAAAAACATGTTTCTCTTTAGGTTTCAAGGGAGCATTAGTTACTGTTTGAAACATAGTGGAATTCCGTCCACAGTTTTTTCATCGACCACAGCCGCACGGGGCATCCGGACCACTTTAGGGCTGCGCTCCAAAGCTTCTTCCCGCCCCGAGAGCTGTGGAGTGCCCGCCAGCAGGGCCTCTCATGGATGGTGCCCCAGTCGAAGACATAGTGGACTTGACGACGTTGGCATCGAATTTCTACATGTAATCTATATGGAATCTACATGTAACATCTGATGTGATCTGTATTGAATACATTGAATTGTATGAACGAAAAACATTGAAACATAATGAACATCTGATTTGCTCACCTTTTCGTGTAGAACACATTTCTCCATCTTTTTCCCTATCTCTTTTCCATTGTTTTCCATACTTTTCATTCACGCCTCTTCAAGCTGTGGCAAAGTCAGGTCCTCTCGGCGCACCGGGTGCACTGTCAAATCAAGGAGAATCAAAGAAACAAGGCTTTGAGAAACTTTCCGTGGTTGTTTTTCCGGTTTTTCCTCTGAACTCAATATTTCTCAGAATGTGACCCCATAATCTTTGCTTTAGATCAGGTTTCCCGAAAGGTCCTCGCCATGAGGTAGGCTAAGCTGCATCATTTGCAGCATCAAGCATCCGAAGGCCCAAATGTCGGCAGCAGGACCATACTCGCCTCATAAGTCATCTCTGTACGAAAAAACACGGTGCAAACAAAAGTGTGAGGAGAGTTTTTATGGACATCCACTTTCAGTAGAGATCTCATATCTTGATTGAGCAGTCCCCATAACATGCCTGGTCTGCAACATGTCCATCCATCTTGCTAGAATAGTGTCATAGTGTGACTGAACGATACTTTCGTCATTTTGAAGCTCACAAAAAGTGCCCTCTCTGTGCCCCAGACTCTGCTTTGCCACTTCCGGTGCCATGAAGTGTGGCGTCTGCACCTTATTTTGAGGGAACCAAGAACGGTTTTTGTTGTGTCATGATTGGGCATTCATCACTGACGAATTGTGTTTCAAGCTTCATCATTCTGGGTCAGCAGCGGGGGTCTGCGCTCGACTGCACACCTGGGGCGGTTGACGGGGCGTTCCGTGGAGTGTCCAACTGTGCGTCCGTCCTTGGCCACACCGAAGTCTCCCAACTTTGCGACCGCTTCAGTGAGCACCAAATCGACCTGACAGCGAAACTGCCGGGATGCTCCGGCTCCGGGGTGCTCCGACACTGGGAGATATCGTGCCAACCCGGTCAACTCCATGCCTTGTCGCCGGATTTGCACCTAAGGCACAAGGACACTCTCTGCTTCAAAGAAAACAAATGGACAGATTTGAAATCCAACGAATTCCAACACATTGAGGTTTGTAGAGAACTGTAGAACAGAAGCAGTTGAAACTTTGAAACTTCGACCGCCCTTCGACCGAGGCGCAAGAAAACGTTGCCTGCTTTGAGGTCTCGGTGCATGACTCGGCGTTGGTGAAGATGCGCCAAAGCCTTGGAGACCTACGAAATGAACCCTGAACTTCCCTGATCCAAGGTTTCGAAATTCACATCACCTTCATATCATTTTCACTTCTCCATGTTCTTTTCAGTTCTCCATGTTCTCCCTTCTCAGATTCTCCTTTTTGAAAATCCACGATTTTTTAAAACACCAACTGTACTATCTCTACTGTAGATTCACTCGATTTATGCATCACCTTCTTCACACCTTGTGGCTCATAGCTCGGCTTCCAGGAGCCGTAAAAGGAAATTCTGATTTTGTTTCAACGCTTCCTGACTTCCTGACCTGCTTCAGAATACACAGCATCTCGGATTGCTCCAGGGGCTTCTGCCTTAGGATCGTTGTGAGGTGAGTTCTTGAGATGTCGCATGTAGGTCCTGGTAGGTCCTGGTAGGTCCGATCTTGGCAACATGTCCCAACATATACCCAACATCATGTCATCATGCTTTCAAACTCCATTCAAATTCCATTGAGTCTGCAAGATTAAGCTGTAAGATGTACGCTGGAACACCTCATGACACCTTCTGAATCTGTCCCAGGAGTCCCACATTTCTTTGCGCTTTTGCAGTACATCTTCCAGATTCGTGTCGCACAACTCGATGCCTAAGATATAGGCCTTGCAAGGCGGAAAAGATGCGGGCATTCAAGGCCCAGTATGCTTCAGGGACAGCGAGCAAAGAGGAGTCTGTTTAGATGTCAAAAGGATTTCTCAGATAACTATAGATAACTCTCAACTTGTGCTATCTCAAGTATCTCTATTGTTTTCGTCTTTCCCATGTTCTTTTGAATTATTTTCCTCCAACCATCTCCAACCGTGCGTGCCTTGAGCTGCTGCTTGTCCAAGATGAAGCGTTTAGTGCTCCAAGCACCAAAAAACGATACCAACGCCGGATGCCTATCAATGGCGGTCCCAAAAAACATCATGCTTCGCGTTTTATAAAGCATGTGACTTAAAGGTTAAACTAAATAGGGATCACATATGAACTCAAAGTTAGAAAACTTCACTTCAACATTGTCTTCATAAAAAAAAGGCACTGCAATATCCAATAAACGTCAAATTCAACCTTCCGGTAGGCCAGGGTGCTCTCCGGCGGCTTTGAAAACAGCCACTTCATTCTCCCAATCCTCCACCATATCGGGGAAGGTGGCTGGCCCCAGCGGCAAGATCTTGCCAGCCATGATCCGATCGCCCTCGTGACAGCGATGGACGCGGCAGCCGCTGACACCTGCAACGCCATGGTGAATGCAACGAATGCAACGAATGCAACGAATGGCGTCTTGCGTTCAAAACGTTCAAACATCGCAAAGAAAACCAGCGAAAACAGCGTTGACACCAGTAAGTTTTTCCTGTAGAAGCGGAGTGATCTCAATTCGAATGCTGTAAGAGTGGACAGTACAGCTTGAGGCAATGAATCAAGCCAAGTCATGGTGTTTTCATGCCAATTTTGAAGGTATCCGTGGTATTTCCGTCGATTTGTGGATTGCACAGAATTCCCAAGAAGCTCATATCCCTAGTCTTAAGTGAAACCTAGGAAGCCTGACATCAACATGCTGAACACATCCACCTCTTCCCAGAAGTTCAAAGATCTGTAGGCCACACGCATCGCCATCTGGCAGGTCCAATACGGGGAGGCGATCATCGACCTCCACAACTCCCGGGAGTTCAGGCTCCTGGCAGATTCCGATGATTCCGAGCATTCTGAGACACAATAACTGGAGCCACTGCACCTGGACCTGCTTCTGCTCAGTCTGCTCATTCTGCTCATTCACTTGGATTGGCTCCTGAATCTCTGCCTTAAACTCCTGGCTCTGGGAGCAATGAGGAACAGGTGATTCGCAACGATATCAGTTGAAGTTGGGCTGGCCGAAACGAGCCTCGATTGGTTTTCCAACGAAGACGGCGGCATCTTCTGCCTTTTCCTTGGGCTTTGAACATGATGCAGCTTTGGAGACACCCTTGAAAGAACCAACCTCTTGGGTTTTGAACAGCGCAAAAACATCTCCTCTGATCAGACTACCTAAGATAACACGCGCCTGCTGAGATATGTCCACACATCCTGTGGGCTTCTTTGCCTTGGGTTTTCGAATGCTTGAAGGCACAGGTGTGTCTGAATGTGTTGAAATTGAAATGCAAGAAATGGCTTTTTGCATTAATTTCATTCTTCGGCTTGTTACTATTACATCGATTATTGATGATCATTGGCGCTGAAGCTAACTGTATGGTATTCTTGAATGGGTGTTTCAAAACATCGGGAGCCTGCTGAAAGCTGGGGCTTGCACACAGCAGCAGCAGCAAAATTGTCGTATTGCCGCTCGTATCATGTTTTCGCGCAGTCTCATCATGGTGTCTACAGTCGCTTTTCAAGAAACAAGTATCAAACTCTTTGCATGTGAAACAAACAACAGTGAAAACAATCCTCCTCATGGCTCTTGGCCAGAAAGCCTGTGGCTCTGTACACTTTTGACAATATGTTGTGATGGTTCCTGGGCTTCCTGGTGTCCTATGTCCACTTCTGCGGATATCTCCACCTCTGCCTTTTTGCATCATATGACCATGGGCTTCATGGTCCATTAGCTTCCGAGCAAAAGCTGTGCATGTGCCATACATCACAAGGCCAATGGATGAACGTGCTCAACATTGCTCATCGCTCGGCCAGCATCCCAGTCTGCCACCTGTCTGCCAGTCAGGCCAGTCCTGCTTCTCAGCGTCAGCCTCGTTGTCTACCTTCATGTTGCTGGCTGGAATGGCCAACAAGACCCGTCTCACGTAGTCCTGAGCAAACGGACGGCTGACGGACGGCTGGGACCTGCTCTTTCTTGAATCTATGCACACAAACACCACAAACACTAAGAACCTGCTTGTTCAGATATTTCCATATTTTCCTTGAGAACAGCTTCTTTGGTTTCAATTCAGGTTTGCATTCTGGCTCGTGTTTCGTTGCCTCGAAACCAAGGTCCACCATCTTGTCTGCCTGGAACGTCACGTGCTTTGAAAACAATCACACACACATACGTTAACTGAGCTTTCATTTCAAAATTTAATGTTCTGGAGATCAGTTCACATCCGTTCCCAATGCGGTTGCATCTTGACTACCCCATGGTGATTTTAAGGCAGCTATGGAGAGTCACCATTTTTTAAATAGGTAGATCACCATTTTTATAATCTATTTTTCTATGGGCCATGGCTTCCATAGCGGCATAGCTATGCTAAGTAACCAAATTTCGTGCATTTCACTGCAGCTTCAATGCCTCATCGATGACCACATAGGTGCACTGATTGAGGACCGTGTGCCTGGCAGGATATATCAGCGGCTGCCGTGACACCGCAATGGTACCAACAATTGAGATAGCGTTGCAATGTCATGAACAACATCAGCACAGACGTCATCAACAACATACAACAACGTACAACAACATAGACATCAGCATCATGATGATCATGATGATCATGATGATCATGATCGATCATGATCAATCATGATCATCTCACATGACCCACCAGGAAACTTAGAATCCAAGTTGGAACTTGGTTGTCATCACCCATGCCGCCTCTTGTCCAAGGAATCACACAGACGACCGGGCGTAGCCTTTGAAGTACACCATCGCTATGAAGACTTCGTGCCCAACGGCAGCCCAGCCAGGATTACACAATTAAGATCTTGAGTTATCTAAAGATATCTTGAGTTTCCATAATTTCTTCTGAAACCTGACATCTGAAAATTGGTGAGTTGAGGCTTCCACCATACAAATTTCTACACCCTGTCGCAGCGTAAAGGCCTCGAGCTGCCACGATGCAAACCAAGAAAAGGAGAAAAGTAGAGCATGTTGTTCAGTATTGTTCAGTATTGTTCAGTATTGTTCAGTGGGGGGAAGCCCAACACTTCCCAAACATTGACGAAGCTGCTTTTCTGATGCGTTTTCATGTCTTCAAATGGTTTTATATCCAGTGGCATTTGTGCCATATCGGAAGACTGACTTCTTTGGCATCAAAACATGTCAAATCATCTATAATATCAGAATATACCAGAATATACCAGTTGAATTAAGTTCATCGCACAACAACTTATTCTTATAACTTATGGATGACTTTCCATTTGCCATGTTATCTATGTTTTTCAATGGGGATGAACCCCGCCTGCTGTTCGGCATCTCGACCGCCCACCACACTGACCATGCGGCAGTCGCAGAAGGCGGCGAACTTTCGCGCCTGGGGATGACAAGCTCCATTAAAGCCCTATCCATTAAAGCCATAAATGAAATCATTGACTGGTTGGTGGTGCAATGACCATCTTGAAAAATATGAGTTCGTCAATGGGGTTGGGATTATCCCATATATGAAATGGACAATGTCAATGAAATCATGAATGAAATCATTAATGAAAGGATTGGTAGATCGGATAATGGACCAATATTATTGGACCATTGGATCTAAATCATTAAAACATCCCGGAAAAAACTACCCTACTGGAAAACCCTGGTGGAATGTATAGCATCTACATGAATCTAGTCATGAATTGGGTCCCTGGTATTGAACACGTTTGGAAACGAGGATGAAGGGAATTCCCAGGCCTCCTCTTCAATCTGAATCACCAGTTCTCGACTTGGCGCCAGGATGATTCCATAGGGTCCATCCTGTGCCGAAGTGTCATCCAGCTTGGGCAGCTTCTTCACGTAGGATCTCGGCAACGCTCACCATTCAGCATGCTTCAGCATGCTTCGGCATTTGGGTATGTCTGAAAATGGGGTATACCCCCAATTATAGCCATTGAGTAGGGATAATGATCAGCAAAACCATTGGGTGTAGGGGTACACTATTTTCAGACAAACCCATTTGTTGTTTCTGGTTGTTTCTGTTGAAACCGAGCTTATGGCAACATTGGCAGCACATATGCTGCAGTCTTGCCGCTGCCAGTCCTTGGCTTGGCATAGACTGGTTCTGCTGCGCGACGCACGCGTCGATAAAAGCGACGGCGACGTGACGTGTTGGGGGTCCCAGCTCGGCGACCGCAATGAGATCGCGACATTGGCAGGCGATGGGGATGGCCTGGGAAAACTGCTACAACTGCTACGCAGTCCGCTACGCAATCTGCTACACAATCTGCTACAACTGCACTTGGCCCAATTGGATTCAATTGGTTGCTGCACCATGCTGCACCTGCATCTGGATAGGGGTAGGTCTCGCATAACCAACCTGCCACGTCGCAAAGCTTCGCTTCTCCAATGATCTTGGAGGTGAGGAACAAGCCATGATTTGTAGAGGGCAGAATCCAACAAGAATCCAAAAAGAGACCCACCAAGAATCCATAGAGAATCAGCAACAAATCCCCCAAAATCTGAAAACATCCTGACAGCCTTGTGGATGGCTTCCAACAGCTCCCATGGCAATGGACCCTCTGACCACACGCGCATGGGCACTGGCCTCAAGCGTCCATTCGCCAAACGATCATCAGCTCTCTATGTTTGGCTAGAGAAGTGCCTATATGATACATATGATACATATGATACATCATTTATGTATCATTTATGTATCATTTATGTATCATTTATGTATCATTTATGTATCACTTATGTATCACTTATGTATCATTTATGTATCATTTATGTATCATTTATGTATCATTTATGTATCATTTATGTATCATTTATGTATCATTTATGTATCAATTATGTATCATTTATGTATCATTTATGTATCATTTATGTATCATTTATGTATCATTTATGTATCATTTATGTATCATTTATGGATCATTTATGGATCATTTATGGATCATTTATGGATCATTTATGGATCATCTATGGATCATCTATGGATCATTTCTGGATCATTTCTGGATCATTTCTGGATCATTTCTGGATCATTTCTGGATCATTTCTGGATCATTTCTGGATCATTTCTGGAGCATTTCTGGAGCATTTCTGGAGCATTTCTGGAGCATTTCTGGA